>Ga0315915_1004335_pt1 | contig 17944 bp, 11 predicted proteins | sample MpolbnodulesMG_FD_207738 | JGI IMG/M metagenome (GOLD analysis project Ga0315915, IMG submission 207738) | Medicago polymorpha root nodule microbial communities from Los Angeles, California, United States - branched nodules | ecosystem: Host-associated > Plants > Roots > Nodule | place: USA...
AACAAAACTACTATGCTATCAAATCAAAAACACAATGCAAGTGTAATTGAAGAATTGATTAGACTTTGAAATCAATTAATCTAAGCAAATTGTGTAAAACCTAACTCAATGAATTAGGTTAATTTTAAATGAAAAGCAACTTAGATCAACACTAGCAATTAACCTATCAATTATTCAATTAATCACAAGCAATATCAAAAAGTAAAAAGGATAGGGAAAGAGAGAGAGAACACCGGTGTTTATAGTAGTTCACCCTTTTTCGTCATTGCTTAGGGCTACGTCTACTCTACTTGATGAAGTACGCCTTCACCAAGGTCATCCACTATGTAACAAATGTTGATTACAATGTTTACAAGAGTTTCTTCAAATTAAAGCCCTAATTCTTCAACTTTTATGTAAAACAATCCCCCAAACTTCAAGTACCCCTTGAATTTGGTGCTTCTTGAATCTTCGGATCCTTGAATTACCCGTGCACTCCTTCGAACTCTTCACTCGAGTCTTCAATGCTACGTTCGGTAAACGAAAACCCTTCGATTCAAGAACGGTTAGAAAGACCCCCAAGTCCTTTGGAGGTGGAATGAGATTATTCACTTCCTTTAAAGCCTTGATCAAGCCCAATCAATCTTCTAGAGAGAACCAACTTACAATCCCTACTAGCACCCAAGAGAATCTATACACTCAAAGAACAAAGTGATTCTAAGAAAAAGTGTTTAATCTTGAAGAATATATGAACAATGAGTTTCTGAGACCTAGAGAGAATAGATGCAAATGATTCAATTATTTTGGAGAAGTGAGGAGAGGACAATATATAGTAAAAGGTAGAAGGCTAAATTTTCACACAAAAACAACTGTGTGAATCGATTCACTTACTAGTTGAATCGATTCAAACCACATAAGACAAGGGAAAACAATGATGAAGAATGAAACGTGTCAAGAGAAAAATGAAACAACTCAAACAACCCAGAAGAAGTCTGATACGATTCAAAAAAAGTTTGAATCGATTCAGAACATGTTAGAGAGTTTGATGAATCGATTCAAGCACAAATTGATACAATTCATAAGTGAATAGATTCAAATGATTCATGATATGAATCATAACAAGTCAGAGACAAGCAACCTTATTTCAGATGTTAGTGAATCGATTCAGACTAATTGTGATACGATTCATGAGACATCAGAGACCACATAGAGTTTGAAATGATGTTAATACCATTTGTGAGACACATGATGCAACCACACTTCAAAAATATTTAGACTCACTAGGGTGCTTTGTACAATCTACAAACTAGCTAACAATAAAAAGAATCAATAACAAATCATAGAGACTAGAAGCACAAAACATCATCAAAACCTAGAGGCTTAACCTACGTCCCCCATTAGGGTACCTGTAGTAGTCGGTAAGTCTTCAAATACCAAGAATAGAATCAAAAATTTCAATAGTGATGTGGTTATTTGAGTAATCAACAAGTTGACGATTTGAAGATGTACCCCAAAAAATGAAGCAAGATCCCACCTCTATCGGCGTGGTCAATAGAAATACAAGAATCAAAACCAAGCACATAACATAACTCTTCAATTTTATTTCGGTGGAGGTATCACTTAAAATTAGTAGGTGTGGATTGAAGTGTCGGACAACGTATTTCAAATCAGGAACTGCACTTGGGTTAGATAAACTCCGGCAGTTCCATCCTAAGAGACTTATTTACCTCGACATGCCTGATCTTCAGAACCTGCCGATACATCTTGTTTATCATACAATAGATTGTTGCTTACATTCATTACAATGTTCCCTTGTCATTAGCATTTGTTCCTACAACATTATCCCCGACATTCCCATTAGCAACTAACAATGCTTTGGTACCTTCTTAAGTTGCACCATTCTGAAGAGCCACAACTAGCATATGATTCCTTTTATTTAATTCCGACCCTGGATCATCAGTGATAACTTCAAGATCAGTAGGAAGGTGTTTAACACCCATGATGTTGGAAGGAACCGTAGGCAGGCCTAGAACCAAAGAATGAGATTAAAGCAATTCATGGTTCATAATGCTTTCAGAAGAGGACGGAAGTAGGTGTGCCTAAGTGATTGAACTGGAACTTGAACCATTCCAAGCAATGGAATTATTATGAGCAACAAGAAAACCTTGTTTAATTGCATTAATCTCTTGATGGACAACAAGAATACGACCATTCAAATTGGACAAATTGGCAAGACCCATATTAGCAGTAGTATTGCGAGAGGTTTAAGTCCCTATTAGGCTGAAACATGTTCTCGTTTGTAGATGCAGTGCCTACATGATGAACAACTAGTCACATATCAATCCCCCATTCAAAAGCACCATCATCAGAATCCAATTCAAAAAGATTGGGACACACTTTGTCCGTATGACTGGGAATACCACACATGTAGTAGAAAACTCCCAGCTTCTCGTATTTGAAAAAAATTATGGCATAATTTCCATCATTTGTGGAAACCCTCCATTCCTTTTTCAATGTCAAAGTTACATCAATTCTAACCTTTATTCTCATATAGAAGCTATGAATAGAGTTGCGGTTATCATACGTTTTGAGCTCACCTAGAAACTAACATATGCCTTGACCTACCCTTCGTTGGATGAAACCAAAAGGTAAGCCATGCACCTGCACCCACATGTCCATATAGTTCAGGCTAACACTGTGTGGGACAACACCAAGAACATTTGGATTAACAACAATATGAAAGTTGTCACACAACTTTAGTTCTTCATCCAAAATCTTAGCAGCATCCATCTTGTGGTGAAATTGAAATAGGTATCGATCCTCCTCACATTTAACGATCGTGACACACTTTCTTAGCTTCCAAGTACTGGCCATTCTTTCGCTAAAGTATGCGAATTTGATTTGCTTATCAGCCAGAATTCAACCAATTAAGCAATGATATAGGCTTGGAGAAACTTCAGAATTGGTGGCAAGGTTAAGGGTTAATCTCTCATCAGCAAGGGTCAAGAATTCAAGGTTAAGAGCTGAGGGATCCATGGAAGCGGCAAAGAGAAAAAAAATGGAGAGGAAGAATTGGGTGGAAAAGACAAAAGAGTTTGAAAGCATGTATATGAGAGTGGAGATTGAGGTTTTGGATGTGAGAACAAAGCTACCCATAGGGGGGGGGGGTGTCGATATATATATATGATTGGAAGGAAACATTTAAATCATTGATCATATAAGAAAAAGGTTCTCACAAGGTGGAATCCGGCCTAGGTGGTGGCGGCGGCCCAAGCAATGGAGGGTAGCAGAAACCTTAGGAGAGAAAAAAATTGAGTATGGAAAGTCATTGTCAATTCACTTACTTTATATGTGTTGGAACAAAATGTGTTTAACAATGCCTCGTTGAGTTTTGATGATAACAAGGTATTAAAAGTACAGTTGGATATGCTAATATTTGTTCAAGTGTGCAGGACCACAAACTAAAATTTATAAGTCTTAAAACAAGGTATTGGTTCTGGAAGAACAAATGAGAGAAAAAGAATTTACAAGAGAAGCTTAGTTGCAAGTCCGAGTCTGAAGACCATCAGAGTCTGCAGTGAAGAACCTGAAGTTAGTTAAATGGATATTTGAAGACACAAATGTGCAGAAGGAATAGAAGACTGTAGCAGCGAATATTTCTGAAGAATTAGAAGGCATTGGATGCTTATCGACTGAATAAGGAGAGAGAAAGGACAATGGTACAATAGTACAACCACTACTCCACTAGTTAATTCTCCTTACAAGGAATGATTTTCAAATTATTCTCTCCTAGGACATTAACCAAATCAAGCAACAAATCATTGGTGATATATCAAGCTTCTACAACGACTCTTTGATGTGTTGGCACCTCTACAACGTCTCTTTCATACCTCTATATAAAGGAATGAAGACTTGAAGATTAGTAGAGACTCTACAACATTTAAACTAGGCCAAAAATCTGCTGAAATTGTTGTGCATCAAACACTTAGAATTTCTTAACAACTTTCATATCTTTGAAATTCTAAAATCTTAGAGTCTGAATTGTTTTGTATTGTGAACATCACTTATTGTATATCAAGTGTTCAACCAAACTTATTTCTTTGTAATTTGTTTGTTTAGAAGTCTCTTGATTTTGTGCTTGAGCATAGGATATCTCTTGCTTATGTGCTTGAGTATTTGAAGTCTCTTGCTTGTGTGCTTGAACATTTGTAATCAGATTGAATTATAGTGAAAATCTCTTTGGAAGTGCAAGGAGGACTGAACTACTTTCAGATTGTGGAAGGAACCAGGATAATTGTTTTCTGTCTTTCTCTTCTCTCTCATCTTTTATATCCGTTGCATTAGACTCTGAACTCTGTTTAAGTCTCTGAATTCTATCAGACTCTGGACTTTGGACTTAGTTTAAAAAGGAAAAAAAAGCTAACACAATTTAACCCTTCCTTCTTGTGTTTTTCTCACCTTCAATATGACTACTACTATTATACTTTAAAACTATCATAGTTAAAAGTAAATTCTTAATTTTACTAGGAATTTTTGGTGTCTTCTTGAATATATCAGTCTTGGTTAGCTACATAAGGACTAGTTCTATCCCTCATTTTCTCTTTTTAACATATAAATAATGACTCGTTACATGATGGATTAAATATTTATGTTTTGTTTATTAAAAAAGTTAATGCTAACAACACACTTTCCAACACACTTTTTTTGATTGGTTAAAATTCACATGGCTCTCACCAAATCAAGTGGGTCCCATATAAGTCTTGTTTGTTACGGTATGAATTAGTTTTTTTCAGCGATATCAACCACCGGTATGTTTCTATATCATTTTCTCTCATTTTATTTTGTCTATATTATTAAAAATTGACGTCCACAAAAAAGCATTTGTAATCTTTCAAAAAAAATTTTTTTTTTAAGGGAATAAAAAAAAAGCTTTTGTAAATATAATTGCATAACTAAAACATTCATTTTATGAGAGGAAGGAAAAAAAGCTTTTAAAAATCACTTTTTTTTTTATATATTTTGTTTCCATACATTAAAAAACCACCTATATGTAAAAAAGTAATCTTTTAAAGGTGGCGTTTAGCACGCAAAAGTCAATCTTTGTGTGTATGGTACAAAAATGAGATTTTCACCATTGATTTATTGTTAAACTATTCAATGATTACGATTGAAGAAGGGTTACTTGAATAGAAGGTTTTTGTTGTTTTGTTTAGTTCTGTATTTTAAAAAATATTCTCTAACAACACTGTAAATGCAATTCTATTTATTTTAACAATGGAATTTTTTTAACGATAATTTTGGTAAAACAAGTACCAAAATTGATTATTAATAAAAATCACTTCTTTTTAGAGGTTCTCAACTAATATTTTTTTTGGTTACAAGGGAAAAGAAACGAAAAGCAAAGAAAACAGAAAATAGAAAAGAAAAAAGAACTGAGGCTCCCTAGTCCCTAGGAAAGAGAGTTCCCCAAGCATCATCTTTAATCAGTTGAATCATCCCATCAAGTGAGGCATGAATCGTCAACACAGAGTCTGAAGCTGCTCCCCAACTTTGCAAGAAAATCTGTGCAGTAATTTCCCTCACGGAGAGTGTGAAAAACATAAGCCTTGCTGGTAATGATGAGGTCCTTTTTGTCTTGAATGAGAGTGGCATAGACATGAAACTTCAAGGAAGGGCCGTCGATGAGGCTAACGGAGTGGAGAGAGTTGGAGCATAAATAATCCCGCACTGTTCCTAAGGGTTGCCTGAGGTTATCAACTAATATATCAGAAGTGATTTTTTTTTTACGATGGAATATTTTTTGTTATACATTTTATCAATAATCAATTTTTTTTAGAATCTCTTTCATGGTGATGAACACCAAAACTAGATCTAAATATTAATGAAATCAATAATTGAAATTTCTTGAGTGTCTCTGTATCTCCTTCGTCGACAATCAACATCCCATTCTTAAAAATTACATAGAAAAATAATATTCAAGCCAATTTCATGAAAATATCCAAAATTAAATTCAGTTTCACCCAAATCTGAATATTTTGAGACTAACTAACTCTGAACAAAAATTCTAAGAGTAGATAGAGAATATCCTATATTTGTTCAATTTAAAGAGGGTTTGTTACTGTTTGGGGGGAAGGGGAAAGGGAGAAGAAAGGTAAGAGTGATAGGAAGAAGATCGTTTCAAAATGTTAATGTCGGTGTTTAGCATTTGGGTACCAGAACTCCGATCTATCAGCGTTTTAAAAAGATATTTTTGTATCATACACAAAAATATTGACTTTTGCATGCTAAACGCCACCTCTTTTGAAATATGTCAATATGAGAAACCACATTCTTGTTTTTTTTCTTCTTCAACTAGCTAATTAAGTGGTTAGAAATTCACTCTATTAAGATAAATAAGTGAAAAATGCATGATTCAAACCTCACTATATGTTACAATGTATTATTCTATTTTTTTTGTCAAGTAACCTACTAACTAGAAGTTCATCTTTTTTAACATGAATAAACGAGTTGTCCGATGTTTGAACCACACCCTTACATATATTATATAACACTCCTATCAACTGAGATATTTTTGTAATGATACATTGTATTATTCCAATCAATTGAGATAAACACATTTTTGGCTATTATAAATATAATATTCTATTTGATATATCACCATTTACCTTTTATACCTTATAAATCTATCAAGCATGGTAAAAAATTATTTACCTATATTAATTAACACATCGTGCTCAATCCCTTGTCAATTAGTCATGGCAAAGAATCGGATCATCATCTTCCAATAAAACAATCGAGATTTTTCTTATATCATGCAGAAATTGACTCATTAAGGATCCGTTTGTTACGGATTAAAATAAAAGTGATTTTGATAAAAAATAATTTGAGATTTTATGAAAAATCAGAATCTATTTTGCGTTTGTTTACGATAATAAAAATCACTTTTTAAAAAAATAATAATTTAGATTGTTTTGATACAACTTATGAAAGAGATTTTTTGTTACAAAATTAGTTCAATCTTTTAACCATTATTTTCTCTCTCCTAAAAATATATATTTTAAGAAGCTGTTCTTAACAGCTATTTTTAAATTGTTTTTAGATTCTGATTTTGTTAAAAAGCCGTAAAAAAAACAGATGCATAATTCATAAAAGTGGTTATTTTAAAAAAAAATTATTTTTTTTTATAAAAAAAACTGTAACAAACGGGCTCTAAATATATGAGGTGGAGATTAATAATCACACAAGAGCATTCACAATCGCGAATATTTTACATATGCGCTTGTTCTAGAGTAAAAGAAAATTGGTGAGGGTCTATAGAAGTATCTTTTTCAATTTGTCAGGGGATTTTATTTAATAAATAGTACTAATTTAAATTAGCGTTCTTTTTATTTTAAAAAAAGAAAAAGAAAAAGAAAAATAAGTTGGTGTTCTTGAAATGTAGTAATATAAAATTGGTGAGATGTCCTTGTGAGCATTGCAATATGTAGAGATCGGAGTTCGAATGAGATTCCTCATTTATTTATCTAACATGTGAAATTATAGTCACTAGACTACTTAACCAACAAAAATTATTGATCAGACTCATTTAATAAATTATTTTGAGGTATTGAGTATGAGAAATTGAGTGCTTATTAACTATTAAAATTAGGGGAAAATACATTCACCTCCTTTGAGGTTTATTAAAATGACACTGACATCCCCTCTAATTTTAAAACTTACACCGACATCTCTTAAGTTCCTATCAAATAGACAAATATCTCCCTTCTTCGTTAACACCGTTAACTTTCTGTTAACAAAATTTTAGGAAGCCGCAATGCGAAAATGACGACACGAATGACAATAGCATATTGTTTCTTGTTGATGAAACAAATCATTCTAACATATATATGTTTTTAGTTTTCCAAAAATTAACCAACACATGAATGAAATTAAATAGACGACATTCTTATAACTTACATATATTTTTAATTTTCAAGAAATCATCGTAGAAAAATTTATAATTCAGAACTGATTTTCAAAACAAATATGGAGAGAAATTAGTGGAACATTTTAGAACATTTAAATCTCCAAAAGACCTTATATTACAATGAAATTAGACATACGACTCAAATCATTTTACTCGATTAGTTCCATTAAAGAGAATTCCAAACAATTCAAGAACAGCATGCAACATGCGACAAAATATCAAAAGCACCACCATATCTTTTTCACTTTTTGACACTTGAATTTACTGAAAATCGTTGTTCACACATATCACAAGGCTGAAACACACATATAAAATACAAAAATACCCCTCGGCAGTTAACTGCCGAGAAATTTAAAAACCGGCTGCAATTAACTGTCGAGGTTTTCCTCAGCAGTTAACGGTCGAGAAAATGTTTCATCAGATGAAACAACCACCTGCTCCCCTTACACACTATTTCATCATCAACTTCCATACCACTTCCTTCTAATCCCCAAATCCAATATTTTTTTTCATCAAATCTTGCTCCAAAATCATTGAAGCATCAAGCATAGGAGGTATCAACACACTTTTGACGTAAAAAAGCAAGTATTGAGCACTTTAATTCGTTAAGTTGTTTAAAAATTTTCCAACGGTTTTGGTTATGGACTCCACCTACAAAACCAACATGTACAAGATGCCAATTTTGAGGTAGTTGGGGTCACTTCGACCGATTTGACATATTCGGTTGGGTTTGGATTTGTGACACATGAGAAAGAGGAAAACTTTGTTTGGGTTTTAAAAATGTTGCGTAAACTTCTTACGTTAAAGATGAATATGCCTAAGGTGATTGTGACTGACAGGGATATGTCTTTGATGAAAGCGGTTGGAAATATTTTCCCCGAAAGTTATGCAATGAATTGTTACTTTCATGTGCAAGCAAATTTTAAACAAAGGTTCATCTTAGATTGTAAATATCCTTTAGGAAAAAAGGATGGGAAAGAGGTGAAACCTCGCGATGTTGTGAAGAAGATAATGAGGGCATGGAAATCTATGGTTGAATTGCCCACTCAAGAGTTATATGCAAATGCATTAGTGGAGTTCCAAGATGCTTGTAGTGATTTCCCACTTTTCCTAAATTATGTCATGACCACCTTGAAAGAAGTGAAGGAGAAAATAGTGAGGGCATGGACAGACCATGTGTTGCATCTTGGTTGCAGAACCACCAAAAGGGTAGAATCGGCTCATGCTTTAGTGAAGAAATATTTGGACAATAGTGTGGGTGATTTGGGTACTTGTTGGGAGAAAATACATGACATGTTGGTGCTTCAGTTCACTGCGATACAAACAACATTTGGTCAGAGCGTTACCGTATTGGAACATAGATTCAAAGATGTCACTTTGTACTCTGGGTTAGGTGGTCATGTGTCTAGATATGCTTTGGACAACATTGCTTTGGAAGAGTCACGTTGTAGGGAAACATTGTGCATGGACAAAGAAATTTGTGGTTGTGTTCAAAGGACATCTTACGGATTATCATGTGCATGCGAAATTGCTACTAAAATCCTTGAAGAGAAACCAATTTTATTGGATGAGATACACCATCATTGGCATAGGTTACGTATGGGCGAAGAAAGTAATGTAGATGGTTTTTCTGTCGAGGATGAGTTGAAGAGTATTCAAGAACGTCTCAAGAAACTCCCTTTCCAAATGAAGCTTGAAGTCAAAGAGGTTTTGCGGCAGTTGACATTTCCTGAAACCACCATGATGTCTCCACCACCACGAAAAGTACCAACCAAGGGAGCCAAGAAAAAAGTGGACATTGTGAGTTCTAAAGGAAAAATTACATCGACTAGTCGAATCCCTTCTTCGTGGGAGGTTGTTGATTCCTAAAATCCGGATAGTCAACCGTCACCATCACCAACAACTTCATCGTTTAAAAGAAAAAAAGGTGTTCGTCTTGGTAAAACATCACTTTCCCCACTTCCACCACCTACTCGGTATCCGAAGCCTAAGGCTATTCCGGTTCCGTCTAATCCGGTTTTTGATTATATGCCAAAGTTCATGGTTCCATTTATTGAAAAAGTGGTGGATGTTATAGGCGAAGGACATTGCAGATTTCGGGCTATAGCCAAGTTCATGGGATTGACAGAAGAAAGTCATATCATGATTCGTCACAATCTTATTAAAGAGTTGAAAGATCATAGAGATGATTATGTGAGAGTATATGTGGGTGAGGATCGTTATAGTTACATTTTAAATGGCTTACATCCTCCCGCAAATTTGAAAGGTTGTGCACATCTTGTTGATAAGTGGTTCACTATTCCGGACATGGGACACATTGTTGCTAATTATTACAAAAGGTGTGTGGTCGTGTTGACAACTCTTGGAAAATCGGAATATTTTTTCCCACTAAGAGGGCCACCACCGCTGGCTAAGCAAAAAACTCTCATCATGTGCCTTGGCTTAATTCCAAACCATTTGAAGGATGCTTGTCCACTACCTCCATCATCTACGGAGTGGCACAATCACAAGAATGCAGAGGTGTTAACTTGGGAAGATGAGTACTTGGATCAACATGATTTGTTCCGAAAGCTCATGATTATTGAAGAGGGAAAGAAACCGCCGCAACCCAAAAAAGAGTCAAACAAAGCGGAACCTTTTTTGTTGGACACTCCCAAAAAACCAAAGCAACAATTTGAAGTAATTGCAGAAGATGAAGGAAATTATATTTCACTTGATCTTCCCCAATCAATTAGTGATTAATGAGTGATTTTTGTTCGGTGTTAGTCCTTTTTTTGGTAGAAATTACACCGACGTATATTTTGGGGTCGAAATTGTAACGCCAATTTTTTGAGGCCAATATATAAGTAACACTATGTAATTTATATTGATATATATATGATAATATGACTTTTATGCGGTGAAACTAATGCAATACTTATTTATTCGTTATTAATGTTTACGCATATGATTTATTCGTTATTACATTTCATTTAATTTCATCCTAATGTATGATTTTTTTCATAAAGCTTTTGTGAAGTGAAACATGTATGAGGTTGCAAAAATTGAAGGCCGTATTAGGTACTCCGCTTTTAAAAAGACAATTAAGGTTATGATAACGCCGACCGACTCTCTTGATGATTTGAAGACACAACTTAACACTTATTTTGAGCATCTTGGTGAAAATCAATATACACGTCACTTGTTTGGTCAAATGTCATGCATAGACCTACGAGAAGATAGAGATGAATACGCATGGAAAATGGCAAGCTATATGCCTTGGCTTATTGAAGATGATAGCGACGTCGGATTAATGTTTCGGAATATGGGGAAAATAATATATTATATATGTATGTTAGTTCCATATGCAATTGTGTTGAATGTAAGCAGGGATTTAATTTAATGATATGTAATGAGTTGTAATGTGTTGTTTAATTATGGACACTATGTAACGTTTTGATGAATTTCAAACTTTTGTGTGTTTTGAATCAAATGTTGGTTTGATTTAATTATGGACAATTGTAAAAGATATTGTATTTTTCTTGTTTATGACTGATTTTAAATGTTGTATGAGTTATATTGCCTTTCGAAATGATCTGCTTTAATTACACGTAAAAACTGGCCGAAAATGGCTTGGTAGCATTATGCAAAACCCACTGTCTGCATAATTGTTTTCCTCGGCTGTTAACTGCCGAGGCTACAACCGATTTATGAATTCCTCGGCAGTTAACTATCGAGGGGCAATTTCGTCTTTTACATGTGTTTCTCAGCCTAACAAGATGTCTATACAACAATTTTCGAATTTACCATGTTATTTATGCACAAGGCCGTTCCTGTGAAATTGGAGGCCCAACTCTCTTAGTAAAATTAGGCCCTTAAAAAAATTGTACTTTTTTTAGAAGAGAAAAAAAAACTATAACTATAATGTTTGTTGTTTGAACTTTGCGATTTAATACGACAAGTATATGCCAAAAATTACGAATGCTCTAAAGAAAAGAAAAAAGTTAGGCCCAAAAGAGATCCTATCATGCTCGAAAAAAAAAATACAATTAAAAAAATATGAAAAATTGTCATCCTTGAGAGTTGAAGTGATGACACCATGCATAACACTACCAAGAATTACCACTGGGGCACGCCATGGGTATTGTTAATGCTACCATGCTATATACATACATATATATATATATATATATATATATATATATATATATATATTTAGTGCATTTAATATTAAAAAATTGGGCCCCAAAATATGGGAGATCCAGCTTTATAGAGCTGTTTGCACCTCCTTAGGGACCTCCCTATGCATGCGTAGTTTTTAATGGGAATGTTGTTATTAAACTCATTTCATGTGTTGTTCATTTACGAGAAGCTAAAAACATACGTATGTTAGAATGTTCTCTTTCAAGAATCATGAAGAATATGTTCTTGTTGTTTGTGTTGCCAATTTCATTGTTCACGTCACTATTCTTCAAACCAAAAAAAATAACGGAAAATTAACGGTGTTAATAGATAATGGTGTTGAAACAAAATGTGTTTAACATTACCCTTTGAGTTTTGATGATAACAAAGTATTAAAAATGTCAATTGGATATGCTAATATTTGTTCAAGTGTGCAGGACCATAAACAAAAATTTAAATGTCTTTATATCAAGCATGAGGTTTGAAAGAACAAATGAGAGCAATGAAATTTACAAAAAGGGAGCTTATGGTACAAGTATAGAGTCTGAAGAAGAAAGCATTTGAAGACATCAGAAGTTGTTGATCAGAAGCTGCTTGCCAGAAGTAGTTCACCAGAAGCTGACGTCATCAGAAGCTGAAGATCATCAGAAGCTGAAGACTAAAAGCTACAGTTTGTTAAATGTTGTTACTCTCATGCCTATGATTGCAGAACGAATGGACGCTTGGAGCAACGACTAATTCAGAGGAATTTGAAGGCATTGGATGCTTATCCACTAAAGAGCGCAGGAAAAAGGACATAGTACAATTGCACAACCGCTACTCCACTCTCCATGTCTGCTATAGTAAAACATAACAGCTATATCAACGCTGGTTTCTCTCTATTCTTGGAATGGATTTGAAATTGTTCCTGCACAAGACAATAACCAAATCAAGAAACAAATCATTGGTGATTTGATCAAGCTCCAACAACGACTCTATTTTTGATGTGCTGCCATTTTCTAACGTATCTCTCACACCTCTATATAAAGGAGTGAAGACCTAAAGATTGACAAAACTCTTAACACAATTTTACAAGTGCCAAACCTCTGCTGAAATTGTTCCACATCAAAGTTCACTTAGAATTTCTTATCAACTTTCATATCTTAGAAATTCTAGAGTCTTAAGAGTCGTATCTGATTTGTATTGTGAACACCACTGATTGTATATCAAGTGTTTAACCTCAAACATTTTCTTTGTAATTCTGTTTGAATGGAAGTCTTTTGCAGTTGTGCTTGAGCATAGGAAGTCTCTTGCAATTGTGCTTGAACATAGGAAACCTCTTGCAGTTGTGCCTGAGTAGTTTGAAGTCTCTTGCTTTAGTGTTTGAGCAATTGTAATCAGATATTGATTTTAGTGAACTCTCCTTGGAAGTGGAAGGAGGAGTGGACTACTTTCAGATTGGGGAAGGAAACACTATAAATTGTTTTGTGTCTTTCTTCTTTCTTTCTCTTTTTACTTATCCGCTGCAACTAGACTCTAAACACTACTTCAGAAGCTAAACTCTATCAGGTTCTGAACAGTGATTTCAGTTTTAGGAGAAGAAAAAGTTAACACAATTCAACCCCCCTTCTTGTGTTTTTCTCACCTTCAAATGGGAGGTGTTTCTCTATTTCATAAAAACTTATGGGTGGTTTGTGTAAGTTTTAAAACTAGAGGGGGTGTCAGGATCATTTTAATAAAATAGGTGATTTTTTAGGATTCACTTACGTACCCAAATAGAGGACTTCCATTGTGGGTACTATAAATTGATGACATTTTTTTGGTTCAGATGTAAGTTATGTGTTCAACAACTTATTACTAGGGTTCTTCATATTTAAAATTTACATAAAAAATACTAAAAATAACACAATTAAATATTATTGAATATTTTATTTATTTTTTGCGAAAATAGCTCGAATCAGATTGTACTTTCTCATAGAAAATCTGAATCATATTGAGGAAGAAGATGTATTGATAGAGAAACCAAGATTATGGTTATTGACAAAGAAAGATATAGTGATAGAGCTTATATACATATAGGTAATGCCAACTCAGCCTAACTGCTCTAACTAATTAGATGAGGGCGAAATTTGATGTAAATTATAAATGAAATGTAAAACTAAGAAATGTAACTTGTGTTGCAAGATAGGTGAGTCATGCTTCTTTTTATGTCTTCTATTCCTCTTATGTGTTATTGTTAATACCCCCTTGAAATTTGGAGGTTGGTAGATGTCTACCATTCCAAGCTTGAAGATGCAACCATGGAATTGTCTTGGTCCTTCAACCTTGGTGAAACCATTTGCAGTTTGATTTCGTGATGTAACAGGGAGCAAACATATAACTCTTGCTTGCATCTTCTCACAAACAAGATGACAATCAATTTCTAGATGCTTAGTGCGTTCGTGAAATACTAGATTGGTATAAATGTGTATCGCACTTCGATTATAACAATAATTAACATAAAATCTAGAAGGAGCATGTTTCAAATCATGAAGTAGGAAAAACATCGATTGCAACTCTCTTTGTAGAAGAAGCTAAAGCCTTATATTATGCTTCGATAGATGAGCATGAAAATGTGTGTCGATTCTTTGATTTCAAGTTTACCGATGATTTCCCTATTAAGAAAAAATAGCTTGAGATGGATCTGCATGTGTCAATACACCCTCCCCAATCAGAATCATTGAATCCAAATAGTTGCAAATTAGATGACTGGGGAAAAATAAGCCACGACCTCGTTATCTTTTAAGATATCTCAGAACTCTTTGAGCTTCTCTATGATGAGTTTCAGTATGAAAAGCTATAAATTGGCTCAATTATTGAGCAACAAAGGCTATATCAGGGCGGTGAGAATCATGTAAAGTAATTTTCCAACTAATCTTATGTATGTAGTGATATTAGGATAAGGCAGACCTTCATCTTGAGACAAACGAATGGAAGGATCAAGAGGAGTGTAGACTGGTTTGCAATTAGTGAGGTTTGAGTCTTCAAGTAATTCTAAAAATATTTTCTCTGGCATATAGAAATTCCTTTGGAGGGTCGTGCTACTTCAAGCCCAAGAAAAATATTATCTGGCCTAGGTTTTTGATGTAAAAAGTGTCATCCAAAGCTGTTTTTAATTCATCAAAAACTGCAAGGGATTTCCAATCAAAATTATTTTAGCAACATACACTAATATCACAGTGAATGATGTGGGAGTGGACTTGATGAACGAAGTGTGATCACAGTGTGCTTGGACAAATCCATGAGAAAACTGAAAATTAGTTAGCATGTTAAGCCATTAATGTCTTGCTTTTTTAAGCCCATATAAAGACTTGAGCAACTCGCATACCTGACCAAGTTTAGGAGAGGAAACTCTATGAGGAAATCTCATATGGACATCTATTCATGGAGAAATGCATTTTTGACATCTAACATATGTAAATATCATCCATGTATAAAGTCCAGTTCAAGTAATACTTTCAATGTGGATAGCTTGGCCACATGTGATAATATTTCAAAATAGTCCAAACCTTCTGCTTGGTTGAAACCTTATGCAAAAAGCTTGGCCTTAAATCTCTCTATGTTGCCATTTGCTTGTCTTTTGATTTTTATATACCCACTTGCTACCAATAGAAACTACATTTAGGGGTAAATGAACAAACTCCCATGTATGAATAACATTAAGTGATTCAATCTCGCTTTGCATAGCTGCTGGGCATTGAGAATATTGACTTGCAGTGTAAAAACTATACGGTGTAACTTCACTATTGAGAGACAAAGATAGGCTTTATGATGATATGATAGATTTGAATAATTAATAAAGTTGACCATAGGATAGTAACATGTTGTTGAGTTGCATATATATTCCTTCCAATGTATTGGTTGAATGTGAGAAAGACACATTGATTGAATTGTGTTGACTTTTTCAAATTTTTTTAAATGTTGAAAACTAATAAGAGTCTGAAGGTCCAATTCAGAGTCTGAAATAGAGTTGAAGAGGTGTAGATGAAAGTGGTGGTGTTGAACCTCTAAAAGTTCCTCCTCTTTCCTCATTCTCCTCTCATTTCTTCTTCCCTCTTTTTCTCACAATCTCTTATCCGACTCCTTTTAGGTTTGGTTTATTTCCTTGCTTTAACTTCTCTATCTTCCTTATTTCTCAACTGCAGGGAATAATTTCAATGTTATTAAATTTTTCGGGGAATAATAAAACACAAAAACAAGGATCTAACCTAAAATATGGTATATTTGTAAGGACGAAAAATTAAATTTTTTTTTTTACAAAGATTAAAAGCAAAAGAGAGAATATTTGCGAAGACCACATGTTCATTTAAACCAAAAATGTAAGTTTCCATAAACATATTTGTAAAAACATCTTTTTTCTTCTCTTCTCTAAAACACTTTTTTTTTTGTCAAGTAGCCTAGTGGCTAGAGCTCACACAATTAAATGTGGAGAAATGTGGTGTCCGGGGTTCGAACCCTGGCCCCTGCATATAATATGCAATATCCCTACCAACTGAGTTAAGCTCATGGGGATAAACACAATTCTTTTTTAAGAAACCAAATTAACCCACCGAATATAACATCATAAAAAATTAAATATAAGACCTTGAGATAAGCATGTTGTAGAGTCTCAAACTAAGATTAGCAAATCAACTCAAGTGGGTTTAAAATAGAATTACCAAACATATTTATTTTATTTACTTTTAAAAAGTTTTTTTTTCAAATTAATTTATTAAATAGTTATAAACAGCAAAAGCCAATCAAATAAGCTCTTAACATAGATTCAGTTTTTATTTTTTTCTGCTTTCCTCGTTGTTGATGTGTGAACAATATTGGTACTTCCATTTAGCAAGACGTGAACGCATTGTGTGGATCGACATGGCCAGCGATTCCAAGGCACTAATTCCAACAACATGGCTTTTCCTAAAAGGGAAGCATTCGGTCACAAATCACAATCTGATAATTTTTTTATCCAGTCGTTGTCATTTTTTAAAATTGTATATAAATCTTCTTATTTTGTAAAAAATAATAATTTTCTTATCCAATTGTTGTAATTTTTTTTAAATTTATTGATAAACAAAATTATGGAATATAGTTTGAATCCCACTTCGACAGTTAATTAATTTTTTTTTTATATGAGAAAAAGTCAAAGCAAAAACGAAGCTCAGCTGGAGGGAGGGTTAAACACAATCAATTGATCACTCGTAGACCTTATTCTATGTTTGGCTAAGAAGTCAGCACACATATTACCCTCCCAGAGAGTGTGACATAGTTGAGAAGTTCAATCTTTAGCTATGTACTTTCTAATAATAGCTATCTCATTTTCATAGTGGCGAGTGGAAACACATACTACACTAAGGTTAGGGGCGGATCTACTCAAAGACTATGTGGGGCTAAAGCCTCACATCCAACTTCTCTATTTTTTTTAATTATAAATAAAGTATAGTCATTTTACTTCCTGAATGTGCGATGAATAATCACAATAGTCTCTAATGTATTAAAATTATAAAATAGTTCATGATTTTGCACTTTGTTAGTCAAAATAGTCCCTTAAATAACAATAAGTAAATATATTGAAGGATTAATATGACAATATTAACAAAGTATTCTAATGTTAAGAATTAATTTGATTAACGAAAAGTACAATCAGAGACAATTTAAAATTTTAATACATTGAAAGACTATTTTAGCCCCACATATAACAAATGTCTAGATCCACTCCTGCGCTAGATGAATAGTGAAGGCCTGGAAGACATTATTCGTTACACTGATTCCATGACTACGACAGTTAGTTTGACCATTAACATTCACTCTTTTTTTTTTTTTTTTAAGAATTTAAAA
>Ga0315915_1004336_pt1 | contig 17944 bp, 11 predicted proteins | sample MpolbnodulesMG_FD_207738 | JGI IMG/M metagenome (GOLD analysis project Ga0315915, IMG submission 207738) | Medicago polymorpha root nodule microbial communities from Los Angeles, California, United States - branched nodules | ecosystem: Host-associated > Plants > Roots > Nodule | place: USA...
TATACATACATACATATATATATATATATATATATATATATATATATATATATATATATATATATATATGTATGTATGTATGTATATCGTATATTGTCTTGGACAAAAAACTTTATCTGGAGTGGTCACATTTCTAAAAAAAAAAGATGGTAATTGTGACATGGAAAAAAGTTTGTAAACCTTATTATGAAGGTGACCTCGGTATTAGATCCCTGATCACACTGAATGAAGCGGCCGACTTGAAAATTTACTGGAACATCAGAAACTCAATAGAGCATTGGGTTTTGCTGCTCAAAAGCAAAGTATACAGAGATAGAATAATTATTTCCCATCACATTTATTTTTCCATTTGGAGTGGTGTAAAATCATAAAGCTTTTGTGTGGAAGAAAACTCTAACCGGTTATTAGGCAATGGTGAGAATATTAACTTTTGGTTAGATAAATGGTGTAGCCATCATCTTGCTTCCCTCATGAACATTCCAAATATGTTTTGGAGACATCTTTCAGCAAAAGTGATTGTGCAACAAGTAATTGTTCCAATTGCTGATAGAACAAATAAGGTCTTCTGGATACATATCAACTCTAGTAAACTTTCTTTTAAAGAAGATTATATTTTCAAGTCTTAGCTGGGAGTTGTTGTTCAGTGGGCCAAATCCATTTGGAGCCCTGACATCCCTTCCTCTAAGTCTTTACTGGTTTAGAGATTGATGCAAAACAAGCTTCCAACTAATGAAAATCTAATGATTAGAGGCTGGAGTGGTCCCTCAATGTGATCTTGTCTCTTTTTCTCAAAATCTTCTTTTCATCTATTTTATGAATGTGAATTTTCCTTAGAGATGTGGTCTTAGTTAGAATCGGTCTTGAATACTACTTTACAGTTCACCACAATTCAAGATATTTGGTCACTTTGTGAAAGAAGTTGGTCTCCTCAATATAAAATTGTTATTAAAGCATGTATCATCAACCTCATCAATATCATCTGGTTCAGTAGAAATCAAGCTAGATTCCAACAAAAACTTATAAATTAGAAACATGCAATAAACCTTATCATTTCTAATGCGGCTTTATCAGGTAACAACACCAACAAATCTTTTGTAGTATCTATGTATGAATTTACTATCATAAAGCTTGAAAAGTTGACATCCACCCTCCTAAGGCTCTATTTATTAAGGAGGTAATCTGGTATCCTCTGATTCAAAGTTGGATGAAAGTTAACACAAATGGAGCAGCAGTTATGAATTCTGATGTGGCATTTATTGTAGGTAATTTTAGGGGATGAGAATGGAGTTTGCACATGTTGTTTTGCTCAGAGGTTGGGTCCTCGCGATGCCCTTTTTGCTGAATTGAATGTTGCGATGATAGCCATTGAAATTGCTGCTTCCAAAAGATATACAAGTCTTTGGTTGGAATCTGATTCTCGCTTTTGGCTTTCAAATCAATTTGTGCGGTGCTTTGCAATTTAAGAAATAGGTGGGAAAATTATTTATATTTAAGACATATGAGATTTTTTGTGACTCATTTATAGGGAGGGTAACTTTATGCAGATAGGTTAGCTAACCTAGGATTAACCGTTAACTTTTCTTCTTTGGCTTGTACTTAGACATACCCGATTTTATCAGGTTGGAGTACATTAAAAATAGGTTGGAAATGTCAATTTCAAATTCATTTCTTTTTGAAAAGGTCCTTGGCCTAGTCCCCTTCTTCTTTCATGTACTTCATTTTTTTTGGTTTATATATTCTGAGTGGTGCCCCTTCCACTGCTATTTTGTTTTAAAAAATATATCATTTTTAACCTATTCTGACTAACAAAGAGACCCTTTAAACAGACCTTTGTAGGGTTTATTTGGTGCTTACGATATAATAAAAATAAATATATGATAAGAGAGGTAGATAAAGATGAGTAATCTTATCTTATCTTATTATATGTTTGATGCCCACATGATAAAAAACTAAATAACAAATATTATTTTGTTATATTTTAGCTAAATAAAATAATGAGAAGATATTTTGTGACAAAGTTATATTTAATTTTTTTGAAAAGAATAAAATGAAATTCATACTTTTATAATTTTAAATAATGATCAAATTTTTCATTTTAAATATGTTTATTTTAATATATTTTAACATTTTTATATCATGCAAAATAATAATATTATGATAAAATTATTCATAATTTTAAAAAATATTTATTAATATATACAATTTTAAATATTTTAAATTTTATTTTATAATAGTAAATGAGAAAACTATTTTCTCATCCCATCATACTGGTTTTCAACTCAACCTCCACCATAATACAATATTTTAACGAGAAAGACATGATATAGAATAAGGTGATATGATTACTTTTGGATATCTTCCTAAATCATCAAATACCAAAGGATGGGCTAGATGTATGCTTCTAGTTTCTCAAGGCGATGGAATGCAAATTAATACATAACAATAAAATTTAAAATGATACAAAGTTCACAACAATAATAAAAACTACATTTTCAATTGAAAAAAAAATAACGATATGAATTAATAATAATAATAATTAATGCTTAAGAATTTTTTTTCTTTTTTAGCAACGATTTCAATGCTTGAGATTTTTTTTAGGTTGCTTCTATAGTTGATGTACACCAAGTAGTGCATTCAATGTTATGTCATGCTCATTCCAATACAAGTTTTATATAGTTACCATCATTTATAAGAAATTTAGGCACAAATGTATCATGCACTAAAGTTGGTCTTACATAAGAGGATTATTTCTTCAATTATATGGCTCCTCCCAGCTACCATTCCTTGTTATGTATATGGCCCCTCATAGCCTTTAAAACTAAACAATGTAACATTAGATTGAGACACGATATAATAACTTACTTTATAGAGCATCTCATATTTTGACCATCAAATGAGTTAGGGGTTGTGCTAGAAGAGCATCTAAAGATGCAATTGGGAGTTTTGAGCTAGAAGAAAATTTGCACATGTACAAGGAGAATATAGTGGAGGAGCAAAAAAATGAGACATGGGAAAAATCTAAGACTATTGATGTGCATTCATGTTTAATAGAAACAAATAATTCAACAATCGAAACACATAAGCATGTCCTTTGCACTCTTAAATATCACATGTGTTGTCTCTTGTCAATATTGGATTGGATGAAGTGAAAATCTAAAGATTATTATTTTTTCCACCTACGCCTTTCCTTGCGCGCCCTATTTTTTTCAAAAATTACCCTCGGAGCATTCCAGATTATATAATCCGAACGCGTTCGGATTGTATAATCCGGATTCCATCAGTACACAGAACTGAAACAGATTTGCATGTCATTGTGGTTTTTATCATTGTTTTTTCAATAAATCATTATATATGTATGTATAAAAGGCAATTAACTTAAATATTATATAAAAAAATGATTATATATATATATATATATATATATATCATTATACCAAAAAAGAGTTGAATTTATATCATTACACATTTCACCTAATGATATACATTTCAACTAAACTAATGATATATATAATCTATGGCGCTGAAAGATCAATGGAACTATCATCCACTTCAACCTTCACACCAGGACCAGGACCAACCCTCTCCTCGGGATCAAGATTTTCAATAATGTACAATTCTTCATCATCTTCTACCACCTCTTGACCCGCTGCCCGACTTAGCTCATTATAATCTACCATCCGGCTGTCATATCTATCAGGCCAGCTGTCTGCATCCTCTCGATGATGTTGTCTCCATAGATTGCAAGTGTGAGGAATCAAACAATCATCCTTCAAATCCAATGCCATAAAATGATTGTCATTCACATATGCGAGACACATCAACCGGCCGATACATGTCGGCGGTGGACCACATAGAGGGAAATAGGTTGTCGAGCGCCCTAATCCAATGGACAACACAACAATCGGTTGGTTGAATTTCTGTGCGATGAGGAAACCCATATCCGGCATGGTTATCCATTTATCCCATGGTGCATTGCCAATACCGGCGTAGGAAAGAACGTCTAAGACCTCTTTATACCGCCTATCATCATTAATCACCCTCCGATAGCGGGCATTTTCTACACCGACAAGCTCTTTGTAATGGTTGTACCAGATTATTTGGTGATCATCAACAGTCAAGTTACGTAGGACCGCAACTGCTCGAAACCCACAATGGCCATCACCGGGTACATCTGTAACCTTTTGAATAAAGTCATGCACCCAAATTGAGATTTGGTCTTTGTGTGGTATGTGGACTTTAACGAATGCTGGCTTAGGAGGAGTAGGAGACACGTTACTTTTCCGTGCACTCTTTCTACTCGTCCCTGTTGATCTTATCTGTGAACCCTGTGTCTCTTGCTCCTATGAGTCAACAATCTCCCATAGCGAAGGGGACCTCCTTGTCGATCGAATGCTTTGCTTATCTTTCTTAGGAGCTCCTTTGGTGGTGACCTTATTTGGCGGTGGACGCATAGAGGTGGTCTCTGGTAAAACAAATTGTCGGAATTGTTCCTTCATATGCAACTTCATGTTGTAATCGGCGTCCTTGAACCGAGCCTGCAATGTGTAAAACAACTGTCATTTTGATTGTTGCTGAAAAATAGGCAGAAACATGCATTCTGGTCTGTGCACTGATAAGGTCCGAATTTTCAATTCCGGAACGCATATGCAAATCCGGAACTTCCCGATACACCCTTTGCATGAGCCTTAAATGCACTTGCATGAGACGTAAATGCTACCTTTCAGATTATATAATCCGGAATTCAACAATATGGTCCGGATTATATAATCCGGATTACACCAGTACAGGAAATTAAAACAGAAATCCTGGACAGTAACACAGTTTTAAAAAAAAAAAAAAAACCTGAAGAATATCCCATTCTAGCAATAGAGAGATGTCTGCTTTTTGTAGCTTCGGGTCAACCTCGTACTCGAACCTCAACCTCTTCCAGTGGGTGTGAATTTCATCCAAACGGAGGGCGGTTCCGTTCTTGATCTTCAAACCAATCATACACGCACACGGTAATCCGTAGGTGATCAAACTCAAACAACCACATTTTGATTTATCCGTACCAATTTCAAGTGCCTTATTATACTCCACTACGAGATGATGCAAAGCTTCCCTTGAAATGTTCCGGATCAAATTAGACCACAACACCTTTCCTTTGAACCTATGTTCAAGTATTATTATGCTCGTTTGAAACGAAGCATGTATTGCGGTATGTTGCAACTCTAGCATGTCATGAACGAATTGTCAGTTCGTACTCAAATCACCCATACTACTACTTAGATACTTTTTCAACCGAGCGTGTGCAGATTCAACTCTGTTTGTTGTAGTATTCCCCATATGAAGGTTTTTGTCAACCCAAAACCTCACAAACTTCTCCTTAACCAGATCCAAAATTGTCTTTTCAACATAATCCAAAAACTTAGGAATTTTTGCGCATACAACTTTGAACCGGGTCCAATTATCAATATATGCTTCCTCCGTTTCGGAGTCCATAATATCCAACTATACAACCATTACAGTCTTCACCACCGAAGCGGGCTTAATCGCTTGCCCATTCTTGACTTTGAGATCCTTCACTTTGCAATCCAATTTACACTTTGCTCTCACATTTTGTCCAATGTGATATGAGCACAACAAAGTAGTAGCTTTAGGGAAAACATTTTCCACAACATTGATCAAAGCATTGTCCCGATCAGTGACAACTACTTTGGGATAGAGATCTTTGGGGTGCAACATCTCACGACACCTCTCAAGAGCCCAATAAACGTTGTCTTACCTCTCAGACATCATATATGCAAAAGCAATAAAGAATGTTTTCATGGTAGAGGTGTTACCGACAAACTCAAACAATGGAAGACGATACTTGTTTGTCTTATATGTGGAATCCAACACAAGCACCGTGGAGAACGTGTTAAACAACTTGATAAAATTTGGATGTGCCCAAAAAACATCACTGACATCATCAGAATCATGATACTTCCTATAATGATAAACGTAACCATTATCAACCAAAGACTTCAAGAGATGTTGCATGTCATTCCTCGTACCCATAATGGACCACCTATACCTGTAAGAAGCATTATAAACGTGTTTGATAGTAGTTGAAGTGGTACGGTTCCTCTTCTTTAAGTTGGTAAGCATTTGCCTCGGAGGAACGTTTGAATCCACCATCTCTTCAAGGTGAACACGTTCATTTGGGTTTAGACGACCAACAGTTTTATGACCTTTCAACACATCTGTCATGTCATGGTTGTGTTTACCATCACCAACTTTGAGGCTTCAATCACCAGCAGTCAACAAGTAACCTCTCAGCCGAAACAGACACTCGCATTTAACCGAACCAGCTATCTCGCGCCGACTCTTTCTCTTGTACTCGATGTATGAACCTCCCCTTTCACATATCAAAGTAACATATGCGCTTCTTCCATTGCCACCGTTATCAGATTTACCAGTAACAGTTGAAAAACCAAGCTTCCTAGCTTTCTCTCGAACCCACTCCAACAAATCATTCTGTGTTGCAAACTTTTGTTTAATGGTAAAATGTTCTCGCCAGTCAATACAAACATCAACAACTGGAGGTGGTACAACAGGAGGAATATGAGGAGGAGCATCCTCTACTTTCAAACCGCCTAAACAAATTTCATGTTTCGGTGGTGGTGGTGGGGGATTCTCGGATTTGACATTTCCGGAATCATGCGCATCTTCAAGTAAAAGAAGCGGCAACACAATAAGAGGTTCACTCTGAGGTGGATCATCATTTGGGGCATCAACATGAACAACCATGACTGAAAATAGTGCAAAGCAGAGTCAGAAAATGAACATAGTTTCTGTACTTGTGCAGTCCGGATTTCGAAATCTGGAATGCATGAATGCAGTCTAGATTAAGTATTCTGGAACCGTACAGTGTAGATCAAACGGCGTGATCAAAAGTGAATCGCTTAAAAATCGAATAGGGGAAGGTTTATATACACATTACCTTTGCATTCAGACGAAAATGATGATGTTAACCCCCCTTGATGGCCAGATTGCTGCTCCAAAGCATATTTTCGCCCAAAATGGAGTGTTTTTTTTAGAGGTGTAGGGAGTGTTTGTGATAAAGGTGGTGTGCTTCAACTAGGTTCTTGAGGACTATATATAACCTAGCTGTCCGGATTTCATTTTCCAGAAAAAAAACAACTACTTTTCCCGCTCAGTTTAAATACAGGGTGTGCAGAGTTTGTTTTCCAGAAAGTAACCATTTGGTCCGGATTAAGTTTTCCGATTAGTCTTTCACCCTGACCAAGCCCAAGCTTCACAAGTAACATGTAGCAGGGTGATTTATTAATCATTTCGGATTATACTATCCGAAATCTGTCTGGATTATACAATCCGGACAAAGGGTATTTTGGTCAAAATCACAAGGCGCGCGAGAAGGCAACAGGGTGGGAAAAGTAATACTCAAATATAAATTAGCAGTATGTAGGATGTGGATAGAAGACATTTAGTGTATATAGTTCGGTCCAAAAGCATAATAAAGAAACAAGGAAAATGTTAAATGTGAAAACCCATGAAAGGTGAACCTTATATATGTATGATGACAATGGCATGAAATTCCCAGTAGATCTTTCTCATCAAATTGAGACCAGCCAAAATCATGAAAGAAACAACACAGACACAGTTGAGACATACAATGATCTTGGGCATAGTACATGTACATTCTCATCGCTTACTTCACAAGTTTGAAGAACAAAACTTAATTAAGGGTGTGTTCGTTTCATGAATCCAAACTTATTCTCAGGAATAGGAATATGATATTGAGAATACATTTCCATGTTTATTTTAAGTTTTACATAATTATGTCTACGTACATTTTTATTTTAGGAATACTTACTCATACATTTCTCACTTTCATTGATAAATATTAAAAAAAATGCATGGGACAAATGTTTGTCGATAAAAAAATTTAAAAAAAGCCGATCAGATATTATCTTCTGGTAGGTTTTGTGTGATAGATAATTATGTTTTGATAAATCAAGGGGCTTTTGAGAAAAACTGAGGGGTCCATAGAGCAATTTCCACTAAATGCTAGATTGGAAATTTCTCTTCCAACCTCTTTTTGGGTTTACAGCTAAAGTGGCCCATTTCACTCATATTGATCCGTGTTGGGGATACTACATTTTGGGAATTACTTTTCATGTTTCATACCCATCCATTTTTATTAAAACACACAACCTTTTCATGTTAATTTTATTTTTCACAAAATACGCTCATTAGAAAAATAATATAGTTTTAAGAATTTAAAAAACTGTGATCCGTCCCGTAGCTTAACTCAGTTGGTAAATACATTGCATAATATATTCAGGAGCCAAAGTGCGAATCATGAACACTTCACTTATTCACCTTAAAGAGTGAATTTCTAACCACTATACTATTTGGAAAAAAAAAGTTGACCCATAACTAGAGAAAAAATGCAATTATAGAAGTGTAAAAAGTTAATGTATAAACTCAATGTGGGACATAGATCCTTTCATATTTAGCTGGCCGCTTTTTAGTTTATGTTACCATAGACTTCTACAAAAAAAAAAAAAGAGTAAATAGGTTTTTTATCCTTAAAAATATAGTTTTTTTTTCAACAATATCCTTAAAAATATAGTTAATTTTGACTTTAGTCTCTGAATAATAAAATGAGATGTTTTTACACTCTCAAATTTTTTCACTTTATTTTTGAGCCTTAATGAGTAATTTATGCTAATATTAATGTCAACTTTATGATCATTTTATGATTATGGATCTTCTAAGTTTTTTTTTTGAGAGAATGGATCTTCTAAGTTCTAAATGGTTATTATGTTGAACTCTCGTATAATCATATTACATTCACAAAATGTTAATGTCAAAATTATTGTTGCTGGGGGACCAAAAACAAAACAGAAAATTTTAAAAGTGTAAAAACGTCTCATTTTATTTTTTAGAGACTAAAATCAGAATTCATTATAATTATATTAAGCAACAAAAAACTTATTTAAAATATACTATACCAGCATACTTGTTAAGTAACTTGAGTTGAAACTTGAAACATTCCTATGTAACTTGTTAAGAAACTCGTCCCTGGTGAAAAACGTTTTTCTTTCTCTCTTTCTTTCTACTATACAAATATCCCTTCACAACATCATATTATACTTCCTCCATTCCTATAAAAGTGTAAATTGTTTGATAAAGTAAATATGTTATTAATAAATAAAAGTAGTTAATATTGTAAAAAATACCTTTTTTAACAAAAAAACTGAAAGGTAAAAGGAAAAGAAGAAGATAATTTTCAATAGTAAATTATGTTTAGATTTGTTCTTCATTTAAGAATATGATTTAGAAATATGTTTTGCATTACAATTAAAACTATATATATCTTGTAGAAATAAATAAATTAAAATTATATATAAATCAATTAATAAAAGTTTAGAAAGAAACTTCTCAAGATATTACATTACATATCTACATTTCAACAAGAACACAAACACAAAAAAACCCATCATGGGAAGCACATAAACACGCATTCATTCGTCGGCATGTACGTAATATGCATATGTTTGCATTTTTGTGCATGTTTATATCAATATGAACGAAAAAGAGATAAACCAAGAGTATGTGATAAGCAAGTATAACACATAATTAAAAGCTAGGAAGCCAACATAACTCCAATCTAAATCTAAAAAGTTGCTTGCCACTATATAATGTTGGCCTTTAAAAGCTAAAGAGCAAGGCATGGTAAAATATGCCAATCAAATCAACTGAACCAAAAGCAAAGCCGCATACAGCATTTAGTCGGTTGCCATACTGCTTGCCACAATGATCTATCATGGGCCATTGGCCCCCCTCTTCTTTTTTTCAATTCTACTTCCCAATTGTAAACAAGGAATTGATTAACTAGGGCAACTTAAGTTATTAGTAATTAATTGTTTTAAAGTGGAGATCCACCATTTTTGTTAAAGGAGAATGTTAACCAATGTTTCTGGGGCATTAGTTAAGGAACCAAAATAAACAAGGTTTTATAAAAAAATTAAAGTAGTGTAATTATTACTTCATCAAAAGTAAAATCTTACATTTTTAAGGGAAACTTTTTATTTGAGGATTCCTTAACCAGTGTCCCGGGAGGACCGATTAGCAAGACCATTTCCTAAAATAGTGACTTTTGCAACAAAAAAAAGAAGACATCTCTTCCGATAAAAAAATATTTGGTACGTCATAAACTTATTAAAAGAATATAGTTGGAAATTGATAAATCTTTTACATTTTTTAAAAGTATTTTTTTAGAAAATGCTAAGTTGATGATTATGATTAATAAATTTTTAATTTTAAGAATATTACAACAACATATAGATTAAATTTGAAATATTTATATAAATCCTCTAAAGCCTTTCTCCAATACAAATTTTGAGCTCCCCAAAATGAAAAAGATTTTATATTATCAAGAAAAATGAATCCCCTAAAACCCTTCTATCCCAATGTCCTCTATTCCATTCACTTGCTCATTCTTTTTTTCAAAACGATCACCTTCAAACTCGCAAATAAAGTCATAGTATCTGTCGATGTTTTAAATATGGTTATTAGGATAAAGGATGGAAAACAATGTCGTGGCCCATGCAAAATATTATAGATGTAGATGCTGATTTAAACTTTTTGAAATTATAGCACATCATGTACGTTTCCATGTTTCCCACTAAGGTCTCCCCCCTTTCCACCAAGGTGCCTTTTCATTAAAGAAAAAGGTATATATAGAATCACTATATGTACAGTTACAATTCTTCCTTCATGAACCCTTTCGAGCTTCTTTCTCGGATGCATTCACATGCAATTGCAAACACATGTATATATTACGTTTATGCTGTCTGTCTCTATGTGTCTTACCATGCATATACGGCAATGCACATTTACCTATTATTAGAATTTAGTATTGTAAAAAAGTGTGTATTATTATTATTACTATTATTGGTGGTAGTAGCTATACTTATAATACTGTCAGTTTAAGCAAGTCCACAAAATTTAGTCCAAATTCACATGGAGCCATAATTAAAAGGCTTGCTGAGAGGGTTAGTAGATGAGGTTAGGAGTTTTCCTTAAAAAAGAAAAGAAAAAGAGCTTAGGAGTTTGAGGCTTATAAATATATAGTGTAGTAGGCAAATTATTAATGAACCACCTAGCTAGCCATACATCTATATAATTTATAATCCTTTTTTGTGTTGCCAAATGTTAGTTGATAATATCATATAAAAGAATGTTAGTTGATAAATAATAATTAATAAGTTGTTAATATGTTAGTTTTTAGGATTTAAACTCCAGCTCTTTTGGATAGAATTTATATAATTCAGATGATAAAAAGTTACAAAAATATTTTTTTTTGACAAGAAGTTACAAAAATATTTGATATATACCTAAATGTGAGTTCAAATCTCTATTTTTTTTTTCTTCTCTACATTTAGTGTGTATAATTTTCACCAATAAACTCTCTACACTTATTTAATATTTCACCAACTAAACTAACTACTTGGGACAATTCACATCCCATCTTAATTGAGAATTAAGTTTATCTTCATGTTTTGTTCTTTTTGGTAATTATAAGCTAATTTTCTATGCGGGGATAGTGATATATACATAAAGTAATGCGATGATGTCAAGTATACATAATCATTTGATTATTAATGTAATTTTTTTTTGGTAGATTTATTAATGTAATTATTATTTGGTACAAAGCTGACTCAAATTAAAAGAATGTATACAAAGCAAAGAGAACAAGATTTCCCTTAAAACTATTGTATTTTTGTTTGTGTATGAGTTTTTTTTTAACAGCAACAAAACTAGAGTACAAAGAAATGCATAGACTCATATGCACTTCAATCACAACATCATAGTTTGAGGAGATGCAAACATGGAAAATAAAGGAACCCCAAAAAATGTAAAAAGAAAAAAAAAATCCTTAAGAGATTAGAGATGGTTCACATCACTTATAAAACAAACTATGACCCCTACCTTATTTCTCTAATTCAAACAATTTTCAAGATTGAACCTTAATATTTTATTTATGCTTTATTTAAAAGAAAATCAATTTTGTTTTTGAAATGACAAACATTTGTATATGTTAATATATTAATGTTTGTGACTTGTGAGACTCTCAATTTCCTTGCTCCACTCTTTAACTCCTTCATCAACCACCCAATCGGCCGATTTTTTTTATTTGGTAATTTTTTTGGTGGGTATTTGGTAAAATTTAAATTATAAGTTACATTGTATGAAGGAATTAATAACAAATAATAGTATAACTTGTAAATAAATAAATAAAAGTATATATAAGGTACATCTAATTTAGACTTCTAAAAGAGGTCCAAAGGGTGTATTTACCATTTTTCAATGCAAAATAATTTTATATTAGTAAAAAATGAGGATGAAATTAATATTTTATTAATGTTTAATGCAAATAGTAGAGTCATATTTGAATCGGGTACTTATTTGACAATCTCCTATATAAAGAGGGATGGGTAGCTAAATTTATATGAACTACGAGTTAAATGAATTGGTGGCCGTCCCTGTGAGTATAACTTAGTAGGTAGAGACAATGCATTGTAGTATTTAAGGGTTGCGGTTTGAATCCTGAATACCGTTTTTATTCACCTTAAACATGAATTCTAGTCATCAGTCTACTTGACAAAAAAAAGAAAGAATTGAAGGCCCCATATTCGAATCTAGATGAAGGAGAAAACAATACCATCTAACTACTAATTACTAAATGAGTTGTTTAAAAAAGATTGTCGGATAAATAGAAATACATGACATGCATTTCAGTATCATAGTATGTTATTAATCGAGTAAAAAATTGTACGTTATTAATAATGAGAAAATAAAATTTAAGACAATCTTTTCCCACACTAATTGATGTTTTTTTATTATCTTCCACTAAATGAACATTTTTTATAATCCCACATAATGAATTTTATTCCAGACTATTATTTTGAAGGTTTTAAATGGTGTTGATAATAATTATTCTCTCTTCTCCATTTTTGTAAGGTTTTAAATGGTGTTAGTAAAGAAGACTAAAAGGATCACAATTATGTTGAAGAGTGTGAAAGAAATATATCATCATAAAAATGTTCATATAAATTATTTTAACAATCATAAAGAATTGAAATCTTTGTACCAAAAGGAGGGATAATAAGGAATATATCATGATCTATATGAAATCTGACAAGGTACCAATGACCATCCATGGAATTCATACAAAGAGCACAAATGCAAACACCTTCAAACAAGAACAATATATTGAACTTATTATTGCAAAATTATAACAAGAAGTGCATTTAGAGAGCTCTATCAACACAAACTCCCATGCCATGCTCTTTTAAAGGAGTTAGACAGGAGAAAGATTACAAAATATACAAAATCAAAAGAGAAAGTTAAAAGAAAAATCCATTATATCCAATCCTAATTGCTATCTATATCCACACAAAGCAGGCCAAGAATCCTTAATATATAATCACACTCTTATATTATAGTTGTGTATAAGAATATTGATTAGCCATAGATTGATACATAGCAACTAAACATAATGATAATATATATAGATACATCATACATAAATATTCAATTTACAAAGATCAATCTAGGGTTTCCATGTTGATGCCCAAACAACTGGCTCCTCCTTCCATGTGAGGTACATTCCTGAAATATGATCATCTCCTTGAGGCACAACAAGTGACCAACCAGCTTGATACCTCTTAAGCAATGCTTTGACGTCATCCACAACATCATCACTAAATCCACAAGGTGAAAATTCATTCCTAAGCCTTTCAAACCATTGTTTTCCTCTCTCTCTTTTCTCACAATAATCTCCAACATCATCTTCATCATCATCAAATTCATGATCACAAGCCAAAACCCTAACTATGCTTCTTGAACACTCCCTTTCCAACATTAACCTCTCATTACTTGTTGGTGGAAAACTCTCCTCTAACATCTCAAAATAAATTCTATAAAACTTAAGACACTCTTCAAAACCTTTAACAAAATCATCACTACAAAAATCACCTTCTTCCTCAACAAATGTCACAACTCTAGGACTAAGTGATTTGAAAAATTGAACCACACTTTCTCTTTCTTCAACTTCAACTCTTCTCAATGCTCCAACACAATTCAAAGCTATTGCTTCACCTTCTTGAATTCCTAACCTCTCTTTTGTTAATTCTCGTATATGTTTCAAATCACTAATAACATTCAACTCAAAAGGTACTCCCATAAGCCTAGCAAATTTCTCCATTCTTTGACCAACTTCCTTCATAACAACAACACTAGAACTATTATTTGTGACAACAATTGTGAGCTTAAGGTGAGGAGTTTCATCATTTCTTGTTGCCAAAGCTTCTAGAAGAGTAGGCCATTGAGTACAAAGTGTGTTGCTAATATCAATTATGTGAAGTTTTTTCTCTCCTTCTAAAGCTTCTAAAATAGCACCATTTGATGCCACATGTCCAAAAGTTGTCCATGGACTTACCTCTTGAAACTTGAGTATTAACTTTCTTGCTGAATCAAAAGAGTGGTTTTTGTAAGCGATTGAGGATAGTGTTTTGTAACACTTGTGACCAGATTGTGTTGCCTTGGAAAATAGAGCTTGTAAAAAATATGAAGCTAGTTTTTGATCAATATCTCCATAAGGTGAAGATAACTCGTTTAACATCCAAAGAAGATGGTGGATTTTTGATGAGTCTCTATTAGATATTGCAATTGCACACTCTTTGAGAAGTTTGGAGGACCATTTACCATCTTGATCACGATGACATGTCTCACTAGAATTATCTGAAGATGTTTGATGATTGCTTGATGATGTATGCATCATGTCTATGGTTGAAGCTTCATGAAGAAAATAGCTATTATTTTGATGGTTCAACTTCTTCAAGTGCGTTGATTTATTTGAAGTATTGTAAGCACTTATCTCCATATTTTGGTCCTCTTTATGGTACATATTGGAGGATTATGGAAAATTGATGGATTGGTTTTCTTTGACTATGTGGTTGGTGGTACTCTTTCAACTTGAAGAAAGGCACCTGTGTGCTGTGAGGGGAGAAATTCTAATATATTTTTCTTGCTTAAAAAAACTATATATGTTTTTTCTTTTTTGAAAATTTATAAACAGGGTCATTTTCATAACTTGTCATGTGGCTGTATGTATGTATTAATATAATATTGTATGTTCAAATACATAAAGTTTTCTATGGTTGTGTTTGGAGATTTTTACCTTCGCACCTTCTCTTACCTGCGTGATCAAGCCAATGTTTATTGCAGCTCATATATGTGGTTACAATTTAAACCTAATTATAGTTTTGGTCCTCAATGCAAATATCACAATTTGACGATTTTAGTCCCCACTTTTAAAACAAGCAATTAGAGTCACCATTGTATATCCTATTGTATTTTTGAAGTCCCTCAATTTTGACATGGTCATATGTATATTTATCTAGGTAGAGATGTTGAGTTGGATTTTCATCAATTAAAAAAAATTGAAAACTTAAACATATCTTCATCTTTCTGAGTGTATTACCATTAATCTAATAATAATGTGCAAGCATAATAGTAAATTTGCTGAAATTACAACGAGTCGTTGTGATTTTGACAAATTGAATGTGTTACCAAGCAAACATTATATAGAGGATGTAAATATTTTAAGCATACACTCAATCAGATATATTTTTTTTTTTTAAGGATCAATCAGATATATTTGATCGAACATTCCTATTTTAAGTGTACACCCTTTTGTACTACTCTGGAAAATTCCAGTTAATCAAATATATGGTCTGTGTGACCACATTTTTTCAGTTGCATGACCACTATTTTTTCAGCATTTAAAAGCTGAAAATTGTGGTCACACAACTAAATGCGTGTGCACATTTTTTCAGTTGCATGACCACTATTTTTTCAGCATTTAAAAGCTGAAAATTGTGGTCACACATACCATATATTTGGTTAACTTAAATTTTCCAAAATGATATAAAGGGATGTGCACATTAGGGATGTCTACCTATCATTGCTCAGATAGAAAAGTATTGGTGCATTTATTGAAGTCAATTTTTATATTTTTAAGCATTAACAAATTAATAATTGAAAAAAAGATAAAATAACAAAAACAAAAAACAAAAACTAAAGAACAAAATCAGTGCTAAATTACAAATTTAAGACCTTCCTAAACTCATAATTGTATTGTTCTATTTTTAGGGACAATTTTTTGTAGTTCCTTAGCTTATACCTTTGTGATTAAAATGTAACCACATAAAACTCATCTTCAAAGGCCATTGTGGTGAGTATATTGGATTTTGAAATTTGACTAAAAGAGTAAACAGATTTTTTTAGCTTTGGGTGAAAGTCCGTCATAGTTTTGCATTTTATAAAAGACGCTTCGTTTGGTAGAGGAGTGCATACATTGTTTATAAATTACCCTTAATCTTGATTCTCACACAATGTTGGACTTTATGGTGTACTAAAACATATGTCCTCCCGATGTAGCTAAGGGATCTGGTGGCTTCAATTTGGTTCCCATTGACAATGCTACCAATCCTTAGCGGAGTTAAGATGTGTGACTTGGAGGTTGAAGTGTTCAAATCCAAACCAATCTAAAATAAAACTGCAAAATGATATAAAAAAAAAAAAACCAAAACTGCAAAAACCCGAATACTTTTGGATGCATCTAGATGTTTTTGTAAAAACTGCTAGGATCAGATTGGATTTCAGATCACTTTTTCAAAACTGAACCAAACCAAACCGAATCACAAAAGTAAGTATTAATATTTATTTATTCTTTTACTAGTATTATATATTGCATTATTATGTTGCTTGTTGGTTTTTAATCTTATATATTGCACTAATTTAATCTATATTATTATTAATTTATGAAATAATTTAATTGATAACTTTCATACTCTAATTTTAATTTTTAAAATATTTTGCATCAAAACTATTATTTTTTTGTGTTTGTGTAATATTAATATTAATAAAAAAAAATATTCTTTAAAAAAAGTAAATAAAAAAATATGTATTTTGCATTTTGGATATACAAAAATCAATTCAAATTAAACCACATATATTTAGACCGGATCGGCTTAGATTTTTTAGAATAGCCATCTAAACCAATCCAAACTACACCGCGAACATTCCTACTTAGAGGTTGTTTGGGAGTTGAAGACCATAACAATTGATTGATAGCTCCATAGAGGGAAGTGGTTTACTTGCAAACACTGTGATAATAAGTAAGTAAATGCGATGGATATAAGGTTTTTACGGTTGGAAATAGTGTACCGAGGAAGGATCCGGAAATCTTTCAAATGGGGGATCAAAGAAAATTAATGGCAAGTTTTACGTAAAATTTAATTACTAAAGTTATTTTCTTTTTTTCAAAACAAATACACATGATTTTATTTGGTACCGGTACTCTATAGACAAAATTAATTCAAAATTTAACTCTAATTTAAAATAATTAAATATAAAAATGACATGACATTAAATAATTGAATGATAAATACATGTTTAAGAAAACTCGTAGTTACCGGTGTTAAAATAAATAATATACTACTTTAAAACATATTGATCACAAAAATATTAAATATTATATGCAATACCAATAGCTAAGAGTGTGTTATGGCGTGAGAAGGGACCCCAAACCCATGGGTGCCCCCATTTCAATTGGTCCCTAAGTGTACCTTGATCTGGACTATGAATTAGACTTTATAGAAACAATACCCAACAAGAATGTGGTGTAACATTGAGTTAGTCTTTGGTCCCTAAGTGTACCTTGATCTAGACAATGAATTAGACTTTATATAGAAACGATAACCAAGAATGTGGTGTAACGTTGAATTAGTCTTTGTATGAAAAATAACCTCCATGAAATTTTGCATATTTACAAAATGAGAGCCAGCGACCTACATAACGTGCTTTAACCATAATAGTACCT
>Ga0315915_1004338_pt1 | contig 17942 bp, 12 predicted proteins | sample MpolbnodulesMG_FD_207738 | JGI IMG/M metagenome (GOLD analysis project Ga0315915, IMG submission 207738) | Medicago polymorpha root nodule microbial communities from Los Angeles, California, United States - branched nodules | ecosystem: Host-associated > Plants > Roots > Nodule | place: USA...
AACTAAAAATATAACTTTTTTGAAAATAACAAACTTTGAGAGAATTATGGATTTAAGGAAATCAAGGTGAATTTAGTTAAGAACCATACGAAAAGCACCTAAGGAATTGTACCTAAGATTTTTCCAAAAAAACCCGTTCGGGAGATTTTAGACTGACTTTTTTGTTATTCCAATTATACCCTTGAACAAATATTTGTATAATAATGTTATATTGTTTGTGTTATTAAAAAGATAAGAATTTTTGTTATATTTGTTATATTATTATTGTCATTGAAAAAGAAAAATATTTGTTGAGTTTTTTACATTTAAAAGTCACAAATATCTATATTTTTTTTACTAAAGATATCTATACTTATAATTTTAATCTTTATTAAAAACATTATATAAAATATCGTTTGTAATTTACACGCAAAATTTCTATAAAACATCGTTGATAATCTACACGCGTTATCACAATAAAAAGAGCGGAAAGACGGACACATTAGTACCTATCTTTTCGCTAATAGACATAAAGCTAACATGTCCTTGACATTTATTGAACATAATAATATAGACATACAACGGTTGGACATTTTTTTAAGGGTACAATGGTTGAACATAACAAATTGACATAACTTGTACACATCTTTTGGACATGAGAAGGGCATTGGCTCGACATTGATATGTAAACTGAACCATCAGACCAAAAACGAAACAAAAAAAAATTAGGAGGACAAAAACATCCTATCTTATTTTTGAAAGATTAAAATCGATACTAAATATATTTTAAAATGACGAAAACTTATTCAATCTTTTATTACACGTGCAAATGTATATTTATAGGAACCAAAAATTAATCTAACCAAAACATATTTTTCATCTAAAACCTCAAAAACACGTTAAACATCCTATCTAATTTTTCATCTAAAACCTAATAAACAATTCTCAAATTTGATTAAAAACAAAAAAAGACGGAAATGTTGACTCAAATTTGATAACTGTTCTCCCTTTCCTGCTCTTTCAATCCAGTTTTTTTGCTCTTTTTTTTTTTAAAACAAAGCACTGCCACGTGGCAGTTTTTTATTGGTTCAAAGGCACATGCCTTTCCCTCCTTAAAGGCACTAAAGTGCCTCCCAATCTTCTTCTTCCTCCTTTTTTGTTGACTCTTCGAAACCTCTTTCTTCAACTTACACGGTGACTTGGTGAATCTAACTCTCCTAATAAATGTCTCTGAATAAACGAATTAACATATGAATGGGTTAATTGAATAATTCTGTTAACTCTTATACACACCAGTGTTTTAACATAAACATTACTTCTGCACAAGCAACAATTTAAAGGAATTTGTAAAATACTACAGGTGGCTGGAGACGGGATTGTAGATGGTTGTTTAGCAAAGATCCAGCGGCAGTGGCTGGATTTGGGGGTAGAGTGAAGGTAGAGTAAATAGAGCAAGGATTGTGAGGAAAGACATATGTGTTCTCGTTGTTTTTATAACTCATCTAGACCTTTAAATAAATCCGATGATATATAAAAGTGGACCACTGGTGAAGGACTTAATTGCACTCTCACCTTAGAATCCACTGAAAATATATGTGCCTAATTGAAGCTTACGAATGCAACAATCATGCATTTCACATCTTGTGAAATTTGATCACATACCAGTAAAAACACAACCCGTTAGAACTCTGTGCGATTTTGGGTGAGGATGAGGGTGAGGTTTGAACATAAAAAGACCAAAATAATTCCCGATTGTGAGTGCCATAAAAAGTAATTCCTTGTTTAAAAAAAAAGAAGAAATATCCAAAGTAATTCCTATAACTCCTGTTGCCTCAAGTTCACTATTTAAAAAACGGCAGACTAGCAAAAACCTATCTCTTACCAAGCAATACTATATCTACTGATTCCTTCAAAAGTTGATTTGAGAGGAATCAGTCAAGAGGGGGAAAAGCCCTAAATTAAAAAATGCAACAATGAATGCTGATGGGTTAGAATAACAATGATGAATGGAATTGATGTATGAATTCTATTTGTGTTCTGATTGCAACTATCTTCAGCCTTTCTGCACCATCATGCTTGTAGTTTCTTCATTCTTCTCTCTTGCCAAGAAGGTTGAAACAGAAAGCATCAGAGCAGAAGCCAGTAAAGCAATCTTTTCTCTTACAGCTATAGAACTGAGAAAATTTGTTTTTTTTACAACAGCATAAACATTTTCCACCATATCCTTGCAGGGAGAAAAATAACCCTACAAGCTGGCATCTGATGTCCAACCACGTCCTGTCAAAGCAAAACATTAAACCTGCAATGAAGATAAACAAATATAAGAATCTTGCACTTAAGTTATCATTAAACCTGAAACGAAATGAAGATAAACAAATATAGCAAATTTTCATTTGCACACAGGTTATTTCTGGCAATGTCCTTGATTGCGAATTAGTTTAGCCATCAGTCATACTAGCCTCGCATTAATAGCCGTATTAATGACAATATCTCCAATTCACCAAAAAGTCATGTTAAGAAAGTATCCACGGTTGTCATGCACACCAGCCTAAATTAATTTCAATTTATTTTATTTTATACCATTCCTAAACGGTATAAAGTATAAGCCCTGTTCTTGGTAGATTTGAAGTTTTAGTTCCTAAAGTGTATAATTGTATGCAAGGATATTAGCATTCACGATCATTCAAGCAAAAGTCTCTTCTTCCTTGGTTATACAATAATGCAACATTTCAACCATCACTTCAGGTTGACAATCATTTCATTTCAACCATCTTGCTGAATTATCTTTCCAGCCAAATTATTTGGAGCTGGTATTATATTTTCATCGCTGATGGTTTATATGTATTTTGTAACAATAAGCATAGTTAGAGCTTAATAAGCTTTAGAAATAGAGCAAGTATAACAATATATAAAAAAATTCTCAGAATACCAGGGTTGTATCTTAGAGCAAATATCTGACAATATCTCTTAGGAGTTAGGATCAGCTTCATATTTCTTTATGTATTGATTTGTTTTCTTATATAATTTAATTCTGATTTAAAATCCAGTATTAGACTATTAGTATTGTTAGAATCTCGTTAGTCAATATCTGATAGCGGCGCGGAGCAGCCGACCCCAAAAGTGGGATAGCGGGATCACCGGGATTGTAAGGGATAGATTGGATAGAACAGAGGAGATTGCATAAAAAACAGAGGGGAACAAAAAAGATATGATAATCCTATCCTCTAAAAAAAGGGTAAAATGGTGTTTACCCCCCTGCGATTAGGGTGAGTTTTGGTTTACACCCCTATAAAAAAAAACTTCAGATTCCAACCTTGTAATTTGAAGATTCTTTGGTTTTAATTTGAAGATTCTTTGGTTTTGAACCTTTGTGACTTTTGGCTGTACAAAATAGATGATATGGCAGGGCATAAACCAAAATTCGCTCAAATTACAGGGGCGAACGTACCTTAAATTTTGAAACTTGATGCCATTAAGGTCCAAAAAAAAATATCTTCAAATTACAAGATTGAAATACAAATTTTTCCAAAACTCACTCAAATGGCACGGGGTAAACACCATTTAACCCATAAAAAAATAGGCAAAATACCTCTTTCGATCCTTTAAGTTTGACAAAAATACCGGGGTAGTCCTTTAAGTTTGTTAAGTTTCAAATAAGTCATTTAAGTTTTCAATAGGTCATTTAAGTTTTTTTAAGTTTCAAGTATGTCTTTTAAGCTGTTAATTTAATGCACCTATTTGAAATTTTTAAGTTTCAAATAGGTCCTTAAAAGGGTAATAAGGACCTCTTTGAAAATTAAAAACTTAAAGACAAACCGGATATTTTTGTCAAACTTCAAGAACCAAAAGAGGTATTTTTGTCAAATATGCTGAAACAATTACTAGTTAGAGATTCAATGTATCTTTTAATGTCTATTCAAGTAGTAGCTGATTCCAATGTATCAAGGAAAAAAACATAAACAAACATAGAACATGTAATGAATGAAATAACAGAGAAGAACAAAAACAAACATGGGTGTAGGTGAAGGAGGGCGGCGGAGGTGTGAATGTCTGATACGATGGAAAGGAGAAGAGAGAGAAGGGTTTTAGGGTTGAAAATGACAGATACACAGAGAGAATGGAAAGGAGAAAAGGGTTAGGGTTGTGCAAAAAACCCAAATTGCCCTTCAAACAGTTCAAATTTTAACGGCAAAATCGTGATTTTCCTGGAGTGGGACCCAGGAACAGGAGCACGCGAACCAGGAACCTGCTCTCCCACCTGGAGCGGCCGTGAACCAGAAGTGGGCTGGGATTGGCATTCCCGTCGCAGTTTTTACTGAGATGCATTGCTCCTTTGGGATCCCGCCGCGATTGACTACCTAGGTTAGAATATAAAATAATATCTCTCAATATCCTAATATTATGCTAGAATATCTTGGTGTATATCTCCTAGGATTAGTTTTCAATCTAAGTGTATCTTAGATTATCTATTGGGATTAAATTTCATATTTGTTACTTATCGTTACTTATTGATTTCCCTGTTCATTTAGGATGGAGTATATGTATCCCTATAAACAGAGATTAGCATCGAGTCTTTTGCATGGAGTATATGTATCCTTTTATCTAAAATCCCACAACTTCAACAAGTATAAAAAAAAAAGGTAATTGTTTAGTCTTTTAGTATATAAAATCATAATCACAATTCAAACTCATTACTATCTTTTCCTTTCTTCGTTATCAAAAACCCTATAACTTCAGCACAATATAACAGTGGAATGGACCACACCACACATCTACAAAGCACTCACAACATGAACTAAATTTTTGGCTAAATAAAATAAGGTGAATGCTAACCAGTGCCCCAAGGGCAACGGTTAAGCATCAAAAACGAGTAAGTTTTTATGAAAAAGTTGTGCAATCATTATTTGATCAAAAGTAACATCTTATATTTCCAAGACAAAATTTTCTATTTATAGATTCCTTAACCATTGCCCTGGGGGCACTGGTTAGCAAGACCCATAAAATAAAAAGAACATATTGGATAAGATCCTAATTTCAATATCCCAAGTAGGTATAGTTAGATTGGTGTGCTAAGAGACAATGAAGTAGTTTTGAGCAGGAAGTCCAAGATTCAAATCTTGAAAACTAACATAAATAACCACAAACTTCCTAACCCTTTGCCTATCAAAAAAACAATTTTAACTACCACCTATTATTGTGCATTTGGTGAGTTTGACTATGTTAATAACTATATGAGATATCAAATCATAATAGCAAATGACAACACATACCTCCCTCAATGGTCACGATTAGATCATTCCTCCACACATTCAATTACAGCATTGGGTCAGCAGGAGACGGAGCATTATTCTTTACATGGGGACAGATCGGAGCAATCCTACCACGACAAGCATGGCACCTAAACCCAATAAGTTGTCTGGCATTCTCTACAGTGAGACCAAAAGCATCCCCATGAAACCAATCTGCATAATAGCACGGTATGTTCAAAAAATCTAGTACTTGTTCAAAAGGCTTAGTTATCATAACAACCAAAAGAAACAAAACATCTAATGCTTACAGAACATATTTCAAGTGGTATACTGACATTTAAAATATCATTACTTGTAACATAAAATAGATTTTCCTTTCCCCGCCCACACCCTATAACAAAAGGAAGAAACGCCAATATGAGGTAAGAAAAGTAGTTACCTTCACAGATTTCACAAGCAATATAATTTGAAGTAGATACATCTCCACAGCGAAGGCGGCATTCAGGATATTCAAACACACCAGTAGGAACATCAGAGATAATATGCTTTTTCTCTTTAAAAAGCATCACACGTTCATCATTTGGCTTTTGAGAAAACCGAAGACCTTTAAGCCAGTAACAGTTAAAAAGTTTTGTTCTTGTCTTACGTGCCGGAGTTGCTGCAAACATTTTATGTTGACCAGTAGTTACCTTGGAACTTTGAGAAGTCACCTTCTTGGATTTACCTTGCTTTCCTTTTTTACGCCCTACATTCTTTTTACTTTGTGTTCCTTTTTTATGCCCTCCAATCTTTTGCTTGTGCAGATATAAGGATTTGGCCTTCCTAGTAGAACGACGAAGAGGTACAATTGGTAGGATGTTCTTATTATTTCGAGATATTACCAGCGGCACCTTACTTGATGCCTTTTTGTTGCCTTTAAGGTTCACTGATTTACCAACCAAAGGGGAACTTTTACCATTCTGTGATTGAATCTTCTGCCGTTTTGAGTCAGCATTCCTTCTATTAGTATTAGTCTTCACATGCAACCCGTCCTGGCATTTGTGACATGAATATGTGCATTCAGCAGCTCTTGTGCCACCAGATTTCCTGGCATGCCTCTTGTGGAAATGTCCTACAAATCATAAATGTTTGTCAGATATTGAAGTTCAAATACTGTTCATGAAAAATAGCCAACTTTCAGAAATGAAGTGGCATAAAATAAATACCAAATTAATCAAAAATTATCAACACATACACAGACTACTTCTCTAGTTAAAGAAGTTAAGAAAGAACTTATCAACACACTCAGATCACTGCACAATGAAAAATAATGGATTTGTATCTAATTTGCGAAGATCCTTAAGAATACACACAAAACTGAACATTAAACACCGAAGAAATAGATAGTGAAATTATTATTTGTTTCACATCTTATAAAGGCCACCTTGGTCATATCATTAATTGATGTGGGATCTCAACAATATTACAACAATAACAGTAACAACAACAAATCTATTACACATTAGAATTTGGTTTCATTTTTTACGTAAATGGATTACTTTTTAACAAAACTATTTTAGATAAATAATACAATGCCCAATATTAGTTCATTGAGCTCAAGCTACTCGTGAGCTGAAACAAACGACTAAGCCAAACTTGGGCGGCCAACCAATGAACATGGTTTCAAATTGAATAGAGCTTGACCCCAACTTAGATCACTCATCTTGACTCATTTCCAACCTTGATTTTAGTTGAATAAAACCTACAAATTGGAATAATTTTTTAAAAGTACTTGGAAGTTGGAAACAGTAACTTGGTATGTGGGAAGGGAGGAAGTAGTTGAACCAATCTTAGTGAAATTTACTTTGTTTTTACTTTTGAAGATTATCCAAGACCAAGAGAAGTGTTTACTGTATATTATTATTAGAATTATGGGTTGAGCCTAACTCACCCCCTACAAAACCGGCTTGTAAACTGAGGATTGCCCCTCACACCCAGACTGGACATCTAGAGTGTGACCCAAGTGGCCTGATAGCAGGTGGCCCAATGGAACTTAGATAGGCTTTAATACCATATTCGAATTTTGGGTTGAGCCTAACTCAACCCCTACAAAACCGGCTTGCAAGACAGGATTGCCCCCACTTATCTAATGTGGGACTATTAACAATTATTATAAGACAACTTTAATTAGTAATCTTGAAATTACTAGGTAAGATAACTTCACTCACTATTCACTAATTTTGAATGTTACAAAACATGTTACATGGGTGCTAAATTCATTTCTATATTAATTAAGCATCCATTTTTTTAAGTATATTAAATTCCTTAATTAGATGGATGCTTCCATTTAACACTTCTATCATCCAAATCTCTCATTTCCACCTAATATTAAGCCCAAGAACATGAAGTGCATTGCACTGCACCACGTGACACATTCAGTCATTTATGGGTGTTATTCAATAAAACCGGGGAAAAAAAGCACTTGGCCATTGCATAAGGATGAATGCACCAATTGAGAAAATAAGCCATGCTGGTACAAATAATCTCACTCAAGAGATGCCTTGCATGGAACATGTCTCAAGTGATCTATGGACATGCATCTTGCGACTCAATCGCTAAAATGAATGCCAATAAGACTTGCGGCCTACCACATACAAAAACATCATTTGGAAGGATGAGTAGTCACACAAAACAAGATTAGAAATTAAAGCATAAAAAGACAACCAGGACAACAAATGTTGTGAAAAAAGGTTTGGTGTAATTTTAGATGGGTTGAGAATGTGTGGAAGAAACCCATAGAAGCATTAACAAGTGGGTAGATCAAAAAAATTAAGTGGTTTGCCTTTGGCCCAAATTATGATTTACAATAGACCATGATGACATTATTAATTCATATAGCAGACAGCATCTATCGAGAAAATGTTCTAGCTGTTGTATAAATTACTTTCAATATTTGTTAAAAAAAATACTTTCAATATTTACATTAAACTATACAACCAATGTTGGGTCTTCATGTCACAAACTTTGAGGAGAGTTGTTAATTCACATGATATCAAAACTTCTACAGCCAATTAGTTGAAACTTGAAAGTTCCATCCTCATCACCCCTTTTCATAGATGCATTGAATTTGTAACAAAGAGTAAAGTAGGTTTGTGCATTTTGCATGCTTCAAGCTCAAAAAGGTTCATGCATGAAATGACATATTAGGGAAATAAAACCAACCTTGTGCCTTCACTTAAAAAATCAGGCTCTTGTTATAGTTGTCCCTTGACATTTAAAAAAAATTACGAATTCCAAAAATTCAACAATAAATGACGGAAATCCAAAAAATTGATGGATAACATCTGTTCGGCAAAAGAACACCATTTTAAGATTGTATCAAGGTTTAAATTATTACCATTTTATTTCAGCTTAAAAAAGTGTCGCGTGTTTAATTTGAGTTAGGATCCTCTTCATTTTTCCTCTCCATTACTGTAGTTTTGAAGAGATTTGAAGTGAACTCTGAAGGCTTGGTCTAGTGGTAAAACAACAGGCCTTGAAACCGAAAGTCACGGGTTCGAGCCACGCAGTTTTGACGTGTGTTGGACCCACCAAATGTCACATTATTGCATTTATACTTCCAAGACTTTGGTAATGGAAAAAATGGAGAGGGTGTAAAATGAATAGGATCTTGACTCGTTTAACCACAAAATGCAATTTATTATAAACTTAAACTCTGTCTGAGTAAACTATCTATTGTTTCTTTATCTCAATCTTACTGCCCATATCAAGGTTGTCCAGATCTAGAATTAAATTGTAAAATCTTACGATTTTGGGATCCTACTCGCCTCTCCAATCTGAATCACGTACAAGATCCCTGTTTTGTGCAAGATCAACGCGAGATCATAGCAAAATCATTTCTGGATTGTGAAATCGCACGATTGTGTGTGATTCTTAATGTTTCTGGGCTCGGATTTATCTGGGTCATGCGCGACCCGGTTGGGTAACAACGAACAAACCCTATTTTTTTAATACTCCATCATTTGAACTGTGTGGTCTCCCTCTCACAACCATCTCTGCCCCTCTCTCTGATTCTCAGAGCCGTGCGGCCTTCTCTGCCTCTCTGAGTCGTGCAACTGCAACCTTCATCCTCTCTCACGAGTCAAGACTATCTCTGCCTCTCTCTCTCTCTCTCTCTCTCAATCTGTTAGTTGTGTGATCTCCTAAAGCAACGATGCAGCCTCTCACTCTCGCACACTCACGCAGTAAGCCTTTTGTTTTTCTGAAGTCAAACTTTCGCAGTAAGCCTCACATCTGACAGCACTTTTCTCAGGTTAATTGGTAATTTTTTATTAATTGGTAATTGCTCAGTTTTTGTGTTTTGGCTGTTTTTTTTTTTTATTTGCATCAATATTGCATTTGTGATTTGTCGTAGACTTTAAGTATTTTCTTTTGTGGACTCGGTTGTTTTATATTGAAGCTTTGAGTAGTTTTGTTGTGACCTCGGTTGTTCTATTTTTAAGCTTGAGAATGTATGCACGATATGAAACACACACTAGTGTCTTGGTGGGATCCTACAATCTTACGTTTTACAATCTTGCTATCCCCCTCCCGGTCATACGCAAGTACTTAGGTAGGATTTTTTTATCCTACTTGTCATTTTGCATGTTGCAATCTTGCTACTCCTTCCCGATCTTGGTCAAAACCTTAATCTTGACAACCTTCGTTCATATCCGTGTTCCTCTCCTTTCTTCCTTTCCCTTTTAGTTGATCATGAATCAGTAATTATCCCTCTATTCCAGCCACAAATCAAAAAAATTACAATCTGTTGAGTTTTCAAATATGTTCCAATCAATGTACATGCTATAGTCTTATTGTGTTCCATGAACTAGCTCTAAAAAGCTTATGCTGATAGGTTAGTATATGAATGGTTTTATATCTCATACCCCCTCATGCAGTAACCAGTGAAGTGTAGGCCCACCCAAACTTGATCTTAAACTTGGCTTTCTCTTGAGATTCAAGAAGGATGGGAGCTTCAAGGACCGAAATACCGATTACCCCAAAAGCTTAAGCTTAAGTTATTCGATGAAATACATCAAAGGTTCTATATCTAACACATGTTAATATGCAACTCATAAAAAGAAAAAATAAGCTTGCACACATATAAGCATCCTATAATCTGGAGTGTTTCTATAGAGACTAATTTGTGATCGATCTATGCGCTAGACCCCATCTAGTGGGATAATACTTGGTATTTATCGGTTTACTGCTTAGTTAGGCCATGTTTTGATAAACTTCAGACTTTGTTGCATCAAATGAACCCGTGCATTTAACTTACTAATACAATGTTCAATTGTTGACCAGTTTTTTTTTTTGAGGGAATTGACCAGTGTTTTTGTATTGCTTTCTATTGAATTTTCAATCATAAAAGATATTAAAACATCAACTCTTCTAGAAGGGTATGCTGTGATGTCAATGAAAATTCTGACTAAGCGCTGCTGCCTACTGATTAAACAATATAACATTGAAAAGGTTTCATAAACAGATTAGACAAATTGACAGGAAAACATAGCAGTGCTGCATCCATATGATAAGATATTTAAATGACAATTTCAGAATTGATGAGATACAATACAAGTTATAGGCGGAAAATGGAATAATAGAAAAAGAATAACAAATATCTACAAGACAGTAAAAACAATTCACAACCTGCAAATTGAAACTGATGTGTAACAAGAAAAACACAGATATAAGACAAAAACACACCTTTGCAATAAATGCAGCTCACAGCTTCCCTGTCAATTTAATAAAGAAAAAAAAAATTTATGTATCAGTAACAAATTAAGTAATTAATAAGGCAGAAATATCTCAGTGCATTAAACCTTCACCTGTGATAAGTAACAAACAAAATTTAGAAAGATATATAACTCAGTAATTCAAATCTCTCATTGGTGTATTTAGTGGCCACAGACAACCAGGCATATACATTGATAAAATGAGAATTCATAAGTGGAAACAAAAGTATAACAAAGGATGACATTCAATTCTCCAATCTGATTTATTAAATTATCGTGATTTCAACAATAACAAATTATTGATTCAGTACACAGGAGAAACAGATATTATCACAACCAATGAAGATTGAACTAGCCACTCAGCCTAATACGAACAAAACGTTGATGTTGCTAGAATATAATATGCCACATATCTACATATTAAATGGTTGTGGGGTTTGCCCAAGTAGGGGTAAATCAAAAACTAAAAAAGCTGGTTTGCAATATTAAGTATCAAATCAATCCATGAAATTTTAACCATTCTACTGCCTTGCACTATCAATCTCCAAACCATCCTAACAATAACAACCCCTACGCAGGTAATACTCATAACATTAATTGAAAACTGGCACAAGAACATACCATCTTCATCATACATATGCAGGTAATACTTGATAAAATGACAATATTAGATTAATCATTTAATGAGTTATAATAATAATCCTAGGACATTTACTTTTCAAATATATATTTCTTACAGACCACTAATAACCAATTTGAAGGCTAAATTGTATGTTTGGTCTCTTAAGTTTATATTAGGTTTAAAGTTGGGAATGATATTTGGTAAAAGAATATGTGGTTACTAGAGAAAGGAATCTGATTGGTAACTAAGAAAACATGAGTTTAATCCTCTACCAGATTAAAACAAAAAATATCATGGACAAGGTAAAATACCAAAACAGGAAATCTTCAAAACACTTGTCCAGATAAGTAAATACTGCAAATACCTGATTGGGACATCTTTGTTGCAATGCCCACACTGATGATATTCAGATCTTTCCATTCTAGAAAACAAATATGAAAAACCCCTTTGTTGAGGAGCCCTCTTTACTCTACCGATCTCAAGAATTTTTCCATGTTTCTTATCATTGGACTTGCGGACAATTCTTTTTTCCTCAAAATTCTTTACAAGATGCAAAGGAACATAAGACTCATTCAGCCAATATGTTTTCCTCTCACTTGAGGGTTGCTCCAACAGCGAACCGTGTTTAACAATAACATCTGGAATACCCCTTCTCTTCCCAAAATCAAGAAGGTATTTCACAGATTGTCCTTCGGTGCACTTCCTGCGTACAATTGCTTTTTTGAATAGCCTGACTGATTTTTTAGATTCCTTGTCCAATACATGTAAAGGATGGCTATTCTCAATATCATGCCACCTTATGTTTGAATAGAGTTCTCTAACCTGAAAATGTGGCATAGTTTATCTAGGATTACAAGAGAAGACAATAAGTTCATCAGCACATACCAATTATAAAAACCAGAGAATAACATTGAACAGAAAGGTACTAAAACATGCATATTTTTCCCCACGAGAATTAATATCTTTACATTGTAATTGCCATAGAAATTCTGAATTTAACACAAGTAATTGTAATAAAAAAGTTTTGAACTTTTCATGTTCAAAGTACAGAAACATGCCAAATGCCTCCAATAATCATTATCAAATAACAACATTAAAAGAATGTATAAGAGGGCATCAATAAACCACGAGCACTGGTAAAGTCAGATGCCAAGAGCACCCAGCGAGTAATATAATCATACCTGTAAAGCCAACTGCTCAACACTAGTTGACATCTCAACAGCAGCTCGCCAGGCAACACATCTGCTTCTCTTTGCAAAGTCTGAATTTTCAGGATATAAAATACCTGGTATCTTTGTAAACCCAGCTGCAGAATTTAAAACTTCCAAATAAATTCAAATAATAATTAAGATAAATAACACAACCACCATTAGTGATATACTAAAGAGAACAATTTGCAAACCTTGTCTAGCAGCTTTGGCAACGAAGGAGCGAGGCAGGACCTTCCAATTAAACAACTTTCGGGAAAGCCTACCACCTCTTGACCAATACATTACCAAACCACCAGTAGTCTTTGAAGATGAACTGGATTCAATATCCGAATGTCTAGCCCTTTTCTTTCCAACACCATGCTTTGAGGATGTTCGTGATAAATTGACCACAATATGAGTAGCTGATCCCATAGTACCCACAGAATCCACATGCTTTAACCAATCGGCTGAAAGTGCACGATGTCTCAAATTGGATTCCAACTGCATAATTCATAATTATAACGTCAGACGTTGAAATAAGAGTAGGCCCAGTTTAATTGACATGATAGGATGGATAAGGATGGATATATTACAAGAGTTGGTGAGAGGGATATGATATAGACATGATAAGCTTTGATCTTATCTTATTAGTGTACCTTAAACCTTGGAACAGTTTCCAATGATAAGTTTCAATAATTTTGAAGGATAAAGGAAACAGGAATTTTGTGGAATGTGCAGACAGATTGTGCTTATTTCTTCTCTGTGGTGCTTTGCTCATATTTGTCAATAGGGATATTATCTTGCTGGTATGCAAAGATATGGGCAACTCTGTTGCATTTTGAAACAATGACTCGTTTCTTAACTATTTCTTCTTTGTAGGAGTGTTTCTGATCCTCCCCCTCCACAAGGACATTATCTTTTGCATTTATATACTCATTTATAAAAATATTATGTAGGAAAAAGAAAAACATGCCTTCAACTAACAAATAGTACAAGAAATAGAAACCGAATAAAATCTTTGGCACAATCCAAGATCAAATCTCAACCACACGCTCATCATGTGCAACGTTAAAACTATATTTAAATAAAAATGGTATTTTTTTTCTTTTCCTTTTCACTGAATTTCTACCAACTCTAAATAGGAAAAAAGAATTTAGAAATGAGCTGACCAATTATGTCAAACGAGTTTTCATAACTTGTAAGCTGGGAACAAGATAACCATACTTTTGGTGTCTTAATAAATGATTGACAGAGAGAGAGAAAGAGTATATCCTTACAAGAAGCAATAATCGTTTGACAGAAAGAAAATCGGATGTCTTCAAAAGATCTTCATGCCAAAGATTTGTTTGATGCAGATTCAACCATGGACCCAATAAAAGACCCCGCAGTCGAACCTCAAGAGAGAAAATATGACATATTATCGCTCGAAGATGTCCATTCTGGATCTTCCTGGGTTGAAGCTCAACTGAAGTACTTTTAGACACTTCATCAAGAGGTTTCACCACCGAAATGTACAAGCAATCTCTGCCATCATTTGCAACCTTGCAAGAAAAGCACCACCCACATTTTTCCATTTGGGCAGCTGCATTCAGGTTTTGAATACTTGGCCAACAAAAGTTGCTGGACTTCTTCATAATGGACTTTGTTTGGTCTGAAACAACATCTTCCTCAGTCATCACAATATTTTTATTGATCTTTTCAGGTGACTTACGCATCAATTCCTGCGCAACTAATGAGGGCACCCTGGCAAGGCTGTAATAGTTTATGTAGTCGGTCCCATAAGATGCCTGTGATGTATCCTCATTGCCAGCGGTACTGCTAACAGCTATGGATCTATTGGAATCATATAGCCTGTGCATCTGAATACTCTCGATGCCTGATCTCAATTGTGCGGTATCAGCTGATCCTTTTGAGGCAATACCAGGACTTTCTATTGTTGACTCTAATTGGTTCCCACCTTTTGGAAAGTCTTGGCCATCTTGAATACAACAGTCAATAGTTGAATTTTTCTTCAACTTTTTGTGATCATCAACCAGATTCTTGCCCATACATGGTTCTGAAGAAGTAAAAGGTGCTAAAGATGTAGGCGTAGCATAATATTCCGCCGTCATTCGCATGTTCTTGCAGGAACTTCGATTGAAGACTGCCAAACTACTAGCCTCTGCATTTAAGTCAGACGGAAGATCCCAGTGCTTGCAGATAGTCATTAATAAGTCTCCATATAAAGCACCCATAGACCTTAGAACTTCAATTACAACATGTATATCATTTCTATGGTAGTAATTGCACAAGGACCCCGCATCTGATGAGTTAGAACTGCAGAGGTTTAAGCAAGGAAATAAAATTAATACATATAAATATGTTAGACAAAGCAGAGAACAGGTTAGGTGACACTTTCAACATGTGACATGCTATACACTTTTCACATTGACGGTACAAAACTATATTAGGGTAGAGTTTGTTTGTGATGTAAAAGAATGACCAAATAGACGCATGTGACAAAAAAAAAAGCAGAAAATCAACATGTTATCTTCTAGATGCCTTGCATAAATCTTGTCCGATATATTGGGAATAACTATTGAACAAGCTGCAGAGCAGTCCAACATTCCAACTGAAATTTATAGGTCACTTCCCATAGTTTTTTGTAACTTTGCAATAAACGTTTTGCAAGCCAACAGCAGAAAACTAGAGCCAAAAAGAACTATAACACAAGTTTATTCAGGAAAAAAAAAACACATAACTACACTTACACTAACAGGTAACCACAGCTATCAAAATAAAGACAGCCGTGAGGATCTGTCCCCAACAAGTCTGCTCCTCGAAGTGATCTTCGTGATTTCATCGAAGCCCGGTGTGTGCCAATAGCACACTCAGGGCAATACCAGTCACCTTCAGGAAGACTGTCACCTGCAATCCCGACACACCTTGAGTGGAATGCAGCAGGGCAACCATCACAACATATTAAATTTCCATCCATCTTGCAAAGGCAACATTCATCACTGTTCAAGTCAGTTGTGTCATCCACAATCTCCTCGGTCAAGCAAGAGCCACCAGAAACATCCATTGCAGCTCTTTTTTTCTTACCAGTGTCAAAATAAATATTCTGATCAAAACCCATACCGGTCTCTATTACCAAAGATCTTCTGTTCATTTCTGTCCTTATGGTGTCTGTTTCAATCATATCATCACAAAGGTACTGAAGAATCTCAAGCTTCAAATTGACAGGTTGTTTGTAGTAGTCAGTTCCGAACATTGAGAGGTTAGCATCAAAACTAATTTTAAATTCAGAACTGTGAATCAGAAGGTACTCGGCCATGAACATGGGCCATGTGACAAGGTCCAAGAAATCCCAGTTAAGATTCCTGCATTGAAGGAAAAGTATAAAAATGGAGAACATATTACAGGCATGATCAATGAAAATTTAAAATAACATATACCTCAGGCAAATGGATGCAGATTGGCAACCCTCACTGGAAAGGAATTCCAAATGCTTTCTCAGAGTGTGCAAAATAGAAACATGAATGTTGTCAAGTAATATACTAGGGATTTCAGACTTAAGTGCAGCCACAAAATCTTCCAACTCAAATGGACTCAAAAATAACAAGGTACTGAATGAAGTTAAATAAGCATAGACAGAAAAAAATTCAAGAACAGGAATGTCATCTAAATGCAAATTTTGAGAAGAAGGGGGTAATTGCAGCTTCAGAATAGGAACATTGCACTGTTCGTATTTCTCACTTCCAGGCATTGAAGGTTTTTCTTCTGTTACACTGGTTTCCAAGGACGACAGAGGATCATCGGTCACCTGCACCTGTTTTCTAGCTGACACCCGGCGAGAACTCCTCCTCAAAGCCGTTTCCGGGGTGGCTTTTGGATTATTTGAGACTTTCCTTCTCTTCCTCTGACTACTTTCTTGTTTGCATGGACTTCCTGGATCATCTTGGCATTCATCAACTGCTGCAACGCCAGCTTCCAAGGAAACATAATCACAATCCCTAACAGAAACACCATCTAGAACCATAGGAGAGTCAATAGCGGCCACATTTTCACCAGATAAACCATCCAGAACCATAGGAGAGCCAATAGCCGCCGCATTTTCTTTGCCATCATGACTTTCCTTTTCCTCAATGAAACACAAAGATGCATCTTCAGCTATATTCTCAACCGAAACACGAAATTCCTCCGATTTGACAGCATCAGAGACACAATCCAAATCACCACGAACACCATCAACTTCCATAGACCTATGCTCAACATCTAACCCGACTTCTCGCAGCTGACCCGTCTCGCCATCTACCACAAAATGCCCATTTCCTTCAGCACAACCCTGAACCTCCTTAACTTCTTCACACACACCCACATTCAAATCAAATTTACATTCCCGCCGTAACATTTCCCCTCCCAAATTCGCATCCAAATTCACACCCTCATCAACATTCACATCCAAATTCAAATCAATACCTTCTCTTCTCTCCAAACCACCCTCATTATCAAAATTCAAATCACACACATCATTTAAATCCATATCCTCATTCAAATTAACCCTAGCATTCAAATCAATATCATCCTTAACACAAATCCCATTATCATTATCAGAAACACCCTCATTCTCATTCAAATTAACCCTAGCATTCAAATCAACACCATCTTTAACACGAATTCCATTATCATTCAAATTAACACTACCATTCAAATCAACACCGTCTTTAACACAAATTCCATTATAATTAATATCAGAAACACCCCCATTCAAATTTGAAATCTCTTCAAAACCAAACCTATTTTCACTACCTACTTTTTCATCACTCCCACTACTCCCATTCCCATTTCCCACAACATCCCCATCATTCCCGCCACTAGACTCATCACCGCCATTCAAAATCCCGCTAATTTCACTACCCGCCACCAAATTATCACTACCACTACCTGAACACGATGTCGTCTCCGAGGTGCGGTGTCGTTTTTTAGGTTCCCGACCAACCCTAGTTTTGACTTTCACCACCTCCGGTTGAATTTCCAGCAACGAAACCACCTCAGAAACTTCCATCTCCTCGCAATGACCATCCTCGAAAACGATCTCCAACAAACCTGACGAAGAATTGTGAGATTTGACAGTTCCGGTGAGTATTCCACCACCGTCCACCGATTT
>Ga0315915_1004339_pt1 | contig 17939 bp, 8 predicted proteins | sample MpolbnodulesMG_FD_207738 | JGI IMG/M metagenome (GOLD analysis project Ga0315915, IMG submission 207738) | Medicago polymorpha root nodule microbial communities from Los Angeles, California, United States - branched nodules | ecosystem: Host-associated > Plants > Roots > Nodule | place: USA...
TTCTTTTACTATTTATACAACTTATTCTAATTATTATTTTACTTATTTAATGTTAGAATTAAAATTTATGTTAGAATATATTTAATGTTTATTTTACTTATTATTTATTTAACGGTGTTGTTTTTTGTTTTTGTATTTCAGTTTCGAAAAAAAACATAGGGTGAAAGGTATCTTGCACGGGAAGAAGCTGAGCCTTAAAAACTTGACATTGCCTCAGCCAGATGCACAAAATGAGTGGTTTTTGTCAGAAGTGAATATGTCCAGTCTTACTCCCCTCCCGACTATTGGGTACGAGAACATCTCCTAGGCATGAGGAGACTAGCAACTTCCATCTACCTGTTGGGGTGATGACCATCACACTAGATGATGTGGTGTGTCTCCTAGGCATCCCCATCACTGGGAGGCTCCTTCTTGATAGAGTTAACCCGTGAGGAGGGGATAGAGATGATGCAGGTAGACCTACTTTTTACAGCGTAGGCTGCCGCTAAGGAGGTGACAAGACAGGGTGCTGCTTATATCAGTTTTGGTGTATCGAAGAGGCGCTACGAGGAGCTCTTGAATAGGTGTAATCAACTACTTCAACCTGACACACAGGAGGAGCAAGACGAGCAAGCTCAAGTTAGGTTGGCCCTTATTAATGCGTTTTTGTTGCTCTTGATTGGCTGGACCCTTTTTGCCGGCAAGAACAGCAGAAGCATTAATCTGTTGTGACTGCTTGCGCTGCAAGATATGGACAAGTTGGACAGCTGGTCATGGGGTGGGATGGGACTTGCTTTCCTATATGAGCAACTATCTCTTACCTCCGACTCATTTGTGGCCTCCTATGGTGGTTACACGACCTTGCTTGTGGTAATATTTGTTTTTCTTCTTTTTTACTTATTGGATCGTAAATGTATAGTTGTTTGTATAATAATTGTGCTGATATAAATATTTGTTTCTTTGTGTTTGCAGGGATGGACTTTGGCGCACTTCACGAACATCATTCCGAGGATTGATGATGATGCCTACGACCCTACTATTGCCCCGCTTGTGAGTCAATGGAAACCTCCCCGGGGCTTTTCTAATCCTGGACACTACCGAGCTGCCATTGATTCGTTGGACCATTCTCATGTCATCTGGAGGCCGTACGAGAGACGAAGACACATCACACCCTTTCTGGACATATGCTGGTACTCTGGAAGAGTCATGGCCGGCAAAGACAGGATGGTCTGTCACTTGCCAGAGCGGGTTCTTAGGCAGTACGGGTATGTCCAGACACGGTCCAAGCCTCTTACAGACATTGAGGCTCTTGTGGCAGATGACGTGGCCCAGGCCTTCACGTAGTTTGCTCTACATGTCCTCAGCCATCAGCAATGGGCTACCGAAAAGAAGATGCATCTTGTTGGTATAGGTAGTACTAAACAATTCATATAAGTTTTCCTTAAACCTTGCAGTCATATACCTGCACATCCTCATGATCCATCTCATTCTGATGTGATTCAGTTTGCTTAGAAGCTGTCAAGAGCCGCACATTGTCATGCCTTGTGCACCGACGAATACTCCCCACCCTCGTTAGTCTTGGGTGTTACACCAGACACTATAAGAGAGGTTTGAACCCCAACCCATCCACTTGTGTGTACATCAGTTTTAAATGTTATTTATTATTTTGTCTATAAAAAAAACTACACCATATATAAATATATTATTACTCCAATAAAATGTTATTCTCTTTTCCATTTATACATTGCTCTTCATGTGTATGAATTGATCAACTAAATAAGTTATGTTGAGACAAGGAGTGAGATATTTGTTCTTCTTTATGAATAAATAAATATAAATAATAAATAAAAAAGAAGATAAATTACATTTTTTTAAGGAAGAATAAACTACACATGTCATCATGTGTTCATTATTCATGCCTCCCTCACCCCATCATGAATCATGAATATTTTCCTTAAACAACATGATTCATCATAAATGAATAAAAACTCTTCAACTTTCAACTCTATTTCATTCTCCTATCCCAAAAAAGCCAAACCTCATTTCATACTTCTTCAATTCTTCCCTTAACTTCTCCCAATGACATCTCTAACAACACTCTCCCATTACCATCTCCCCTTATCTTCCTTCAAAATTCATAAACCAAAACCAATACACTCTCTTTCTCTTTCTCTTTCACTCTCACGTGTTCCTATTCGTTCATTACAATTCCAATTCAAACCAAAACCATTATCATTATCTCGTTCACGTTTTCTTCTTTCTCAATCTTTGCCACGTGCTTATATCACTGGACCCGCGTCCGACCCGAATGTAGCTGACCCGGATCCGAAAGTTGATGGGTTGCAGCAAGAGGAAGCGGTTATACCGAGAGTGGTGACATGGGAGTTGCTGGCTTTGCTTTTGATTAAGCATAAATTTCGGATTGCTGTTTGTGTTGCTTCTCTCTTTGCGTGTACTGCTTGTACTCTATCCATGCCCATTTTTTCTGGTAATTTTTTTTTTTGTATGATTGTGATTTGTGATTATTGCGTACACTCCATACCTTCTATTTTTCTATCAGAACTGACACTTCTGATAGAATGCGTGTCTGGTGTCTGACACATGTAGGTGTTAGACACGTGGTATATTCAATTAATTGTTTTATTCTTTTTATTTCAAAGTTGTACTTGTGTCTACGTGTCTATGTCATTGTTGTATCTGTCATCGCTCTTCGTGTTAGACATCTGCAATGATGGTAAAAAATATTTGACTAAACGATCAAATTCGTCTCTGAGTTTGTACCACACGCTTAAATAGGTTCTTCACATTATGAATACTTAAAAAAGGTCCTTGAATCCGTCAAATTTTGCGCATTTTAGATTCTGACAGAATGTTAGGGACTTAATTGATAAAAAAGTGGTTAAATATAGACACCAAATTGATAGTAAATCGTTAAAATCTACGGTACCAAATTGATACAAAATTGTTAAAATATAGGTACCAAATTGATGGTAAGTTGTTATAGAGTGACCAATTTGACAGTTTAATAGAGTTGCATACTTTTTTGAAATGTTTAAAATCTCAGGTATTAGTTACAGTCAGCATAGTATGCAATTGAATAGTAGTAAAGTTGGTTAGGAAGTTAGTTAGACCAATTGTTACATTATAGTATATGCAATTTCAAGGACTATTTGACAACAGTCTACAAAGTCAAAGACAGTCGTTGATTCAAAATTCTTTATAGTGAAATTCCATATTTATTTAGAGTTGAATTATGATGCACTTGTAATCACAATTCATCATTTCTATAACTTTTATGATAAATATGATTAAAGTTAAATATTCGTAATAATCTAACGTTTATGATTGATTGACGGTGTAAAAAATCTTTACACTGACATACGAATTAAATTAAATCCAACTTTTTTTGTGTATTGTCAATGTAAAAGGTTTTAGACTTTAAGTACATCAAGATCGATCAATCATATGTATGACTTTAGAAATTGTTATGATAGAAATCAAATGTTTCTGTTGATCTAGCGGTTATGATTGTGTAAAACACCTGTTTAATCAAAAGTATATATGAATTTAACAAAGTAATTGGGGTCAAGTGGTTAATGAGCTCCCCCTAGGACGAATTGTTTAGGAGGACCAGAGTTTAATTCCTTGGTGGAAAACTTTGATTCCTTGGTGGAAAACTTTTTGGCCAGACTTTACTTACCTTTCGTTCGAACATGAACCCCTTTCCTATGAACCAAAGGGTAACACACAAAAAACAAAAATCTCGTGTTTTTTTTTCTCCTTTCAGAAATTTAAGTTGTCAAGTTACTCACTGACGTCTGAACAATAAAAAGGAATGCTAGAATACTTAAAACCTGTTGAAAAAACACCCCTAAAAATAGGCGGAAGTAGTTGGTTGCTGTTTTATTCTATTTTTAATCAAGAAGACAATAAACATGACTTAAGCAACTTGGCATATATACAGGTAAGTTTTTCATGTCCTTAATAAGAAAACCCAAAATATTAAACAAAAATATGGCTAAAAAGATTCACCACTGAAAATAGGGGGAACTAGTTGGTTGTGGTTTTAGCATATAAATGAAATCTAGCATATAAATTTAACATGTATAAAGGGTATGAGATAGTAGCTACAAGCCTACAATGATCAAATATAATGTATATAAAAAGTTATTAGACATAGTAGCTACAACGAGAGTTTCTTGGGTGAACCAAGGTATCTGACAGCCAAGAGTTAGAAAAAATCTCTAAATTACTGAGATTTATTTAGGGGATAATTTTTCTCACTCATTAAACGATAGTCACCACCTTTTGTATGACGACTTGCGTGTAGACGTTGCTCGTCTGACTACTTTTCTATTCTGCCACATTAGTTCCCTTTCAGAATTTTGATAACTAATCAGACTAACCGGTAGTGTAATTTAATTTTAAGGACTAATATCATGTTGTTGTATTCTTAGGACGGTTTTTTGAAGTTCTTATTGGTGTCAGACCCGAACCGTTGTGGAGTCTTCTCAGTAAAATGGGAGTTCTGTATGCATTAGAGCCACTTTTTACTGTTATTTTTGTTATAAACATGAACATAGTATGGGAGAAAGTTATGTCAACACTAAGAGCTCAGATCTTTGGAAAAATATTGATTCAGAAGGTAAAATCAAATCTATCTAAACTTTTGTTATTACAATGTTTTGGTTGTTTGAATTACTGAATAGAGATATTTTACTATAGTCTGTTAATCATATGCAGTTCTTTTGATTTATGCAGGTTGAATTTTTTGACAAATACAAGGTGTGTATATGGAATCATTCAAGTACTAGGTCATACATTCATTCGTCAGGATTCGAACTCTGTCTCTTTATGTTACAAAGCTAGGCAGTTACTACTGTGCTAGTACGCTAAAGATGATTAAAAAAATTATTTCACTAATTTTACTAAGTTATATAATACTATTTTCCTTTGCTTTATAATATTTTAATGGAGTAGGTGCAAAGAAACTTATTGCAGTTTCTTTGGTTTTTTCTTGTAGGTAGGGGAAATCACTGGTTTGTTAACATCTGATTTGGGTTCTCTTAAAGATCTTGTCAGTGAGAATGTTTCAAGGGATCGCGGATTCAGGGCATTATCTGAGGCAAGCAACTCTAGATCAATGAGAAGTGAGCTTTATATTTCTCATATTTAAGCATGTGTATGGTTCGTTCCTTTATCACTTTGTTGGGATGATTTTCCTTCATGTCTTGAATAGTGGCTTTTGTATCACTGTTATTTTGTTTGAGCATGGAAGAATTTCGTCCTTATTTTATTGTCACTTAGGTTGTATTCATGCATATTTTGATTTACCTATTGATGGTCATGTTCATTTTTGCGTCGGTTTTCCTTGTATTTGTGCAGGTCACTGGAACATTATGCATACTTTTTACTCTATCCCCTCAACTGGCTCCAATTCTGGCTGTTCTGATGATTGCAGTTTCCATTTCAATCGGTAAATTTCTATTGTGTTTGATTATAACAACTCATGACCAGTTGTTTTAGCCTTTTAGGTGCTGTTATGAAACAGAGGCTATAACAACGCTATAGTTTAGCGGAATTTGAACAAATCGCTATTATTCTGCAATACGGTATTTGGTATAAAACGTTGTCAAATTCCGGCTATAGTAGCACTATAGCACTGTTGCATAGAGTAATTTGAACAAGCCTCTATTTTTTGCAATCCATGATTAACAAATAATGCATTTAGGTTTCCTTAAACAATGTTCAGCAGAAATATAATTATCCTGCATGTATTCCTCCATTCCTAAACATTAGGGCTATATGTATCATAATTTTTATAATAATTTACTTGTATGAACTGAGTATATAGAATAAATATGAATTTCATCACTATATAATGAAAAAAATTGCACCGTGATATTTTTCATTTCTACCTTTTCCCTGTTGTTGATTTTTTATTTTTTTTGGTTTACTGAAGCTATCTACAAGAGATCAACTGTGCCTGTTTTTAAATCACATGGTTTGGCCCAAGCATCTATATCTGATTGTATATCAGAAACATTTTCTGCTATTAGAACAGTGAGTTCCTATTAATTCATATTACAATGAGCATTTTAAAGGCTTGGATCAGTGATTAACAGCTAAAATAGTGACTTACATACTTACAGGTTCGATCCTTTAGTGGAGAAAAGCGCCAAATGGCTATGTTTGCTAATCAGGTGAGCTAATTAAAAACCTATAGCTGTTGTCAGAAACGTATGACAAGCTCTAGATACTTAAATGTTGATTATGGGATCCATACAGGTTCTATCTTTCCAATCGAGCGGTATAAAGCTTGGCACTTTCAAATCTATAAATGAATCCTTGACTAGAGTTGCTGTTTATATTTCTTTGACTGCACTCTATTGTCTCGGAGGAAGCAAAGTTAAGGCGGTAAGCAATTCTATATCTTGTGATCATAATACGTCTTTCTCTTATTATTTCTTTTCCAAGGGTTTTCCACCATTGATTCATTCAGAACTTTCTTGCTCTCAGGGTCAACTCTCTGTTGGAACAATGGCGTCTTTTATTGGATATACTTTCACTTTGACATTCGCTGTAAGTAAATCAAGTTACTGACTTCTTAATTTATTTTGTTTCATCTTCTCTTTGATGTCTGATATTATTATGTCCTTCAGGTTCAAGGATTGGTTAATACTTTTGGAGATCTTCGTGGAACTTTTGCGGCTGTTGAGAGGATCAACTCTGTTTTGTCTGGAGTTCAAGTTGACGATGCTCTTGCCTACGGCTTAGAAAGAGAACTGAAACAAAAAGCAGTGAACGATGAAAACTACAAATTATTCTTCTCTAATAGTTCTGTGGAGAAAAACCAAAATAATCATTTGCATTACATGTCAGCATTAAAAACATCGAGCAATGTGTTTAGTTTAGCTTGGTCTGGAGATATATGTCTTGAAGGTATCTATCTCTATTGCAATTTTACTATCCCTGCTGTCCTGTTTTAATGTATGACTTTTCAATGTCAACAACCATGTTTGCTAATGTTCTAGAAATGGGAGCTTCATCATCTTGCTTTTTCCTTTCTACTTATGAGGAGTGTTGTCATTTGCAGATTGCGGAAAATAGCGGGTTATTCAAATTCTGCTATGCAACAGTACTATAGCGCCTCTGTTTCACATGATTTTATACTAAATAGCGTATCACAGATCAATAGTGATTTGTTTAAATTATGTTGCGTAACAGCGCTATAGCCACTATCTTACAACACATGTTATGAGATGAACTTTCAAAGTTCCATAACTAAATCTGTTGGAAATTCTCCTTTATTGTGGTCCGTCCCTAGCTGCCTAATTGCGGCTTTTGAGTTGCATTCATTGCAGCCTCCAACGCCTTCACTGTGTTGGATTTGAAGCGGTGGATTTAGTTCCACATTTCATAGATATATGACCTATGTAGTGTTTACAAAGCTTGGGCAGCCTTCACCTTACAAGCCGGTTTTGTAAGGATTACTTGGGCCCAATATAAAATCTGATAAAATGGATTAATTTTCTTTTGGTGGACTTTGACTGTGCATGATTGTTTTATGCTTGTTAGTATATTCAAATCAAACTTCTCAAAATTTTAATGATAGATCTGATTTACTCTGATATGTACTTTTTCCTTCTGTCAATGATGACTATGCTTGTAAAATACTGCAGATGTGTATTTCTCTTACCCTTTAAGGCCAGATGTGGAAATTTTAAGTGGCTTAAATTTAAGACTAAAATGTGGAACTGTAACTGCACTGGTTGGTGCTAGTGGTGCGGGAAAAAGTACAATAGTACAGTTACTGTCTCGTTTTTATGAGGTTTGATTTCTATTTCAGAATTTGTGACTTAAAGTTTCATTTAATTTCTGTCTTAAAATTAACATTGTCTAAGTGAGTTTTATTTCTTTAGCCAACAAGAGGTCGTATAACAGTTGGTGGAGAGGATGTACGGACATTTGACAAAAGTGAATGGGCCCGGGTTGTTTCTATCGTAAATCAAGTATGAAAACTATAGAAGAAAAAATAAATCCATGCTTTATATCGAACATATTGCTTGTTCACTAATAATATTATGATATAACAGGAACCTGTTCTGTTTTCGGTGTCTGTTGGTGAAAATATTGCATATGGGCTTCCAGATGACAATGTTTCTAAAGACAATGTAATTAAGGCAGCAAAGGCTGCAAACGCTCATGATTTTATAATTTCACTTCCACAGGTTGGTTTATCTTTTAGATATGCAAATTCTTGTATACAGATACAATATATAAAACTATTAACTTATTGTTGATCGTTTATGGAAAGGGCTATGATACACTTGTCGGTGAGCGCGGAGGCCTATTGAGCGGAGGACAAAGACAGGTAAAACACAGCCTTCCATTGCATGAGATATCATGTCGTGCATGAGTGAATACATAATATTTGTGTTCCTAAATTGCAGAGAGTTGCCATTGCCCGAGCTCTACTGAAGAATGCTCCCATCCTTATACTTGACGAGGTGATATTTTTCGTTTAATTCTTCGTATTTGCTCGTACTTTCAGTTAGTCTTAATAATAAAGAGGTTAGATTCACCGGGAAGCAGGCAGAGTAACTTGCAGCCATGTTGTTCTTTAAGTTGACATCAGTCCGACTGTGTCCTAGTTTTGATAAACTTCGAGCTTATGGTTGCTTTTCAACTGAAAGAAGTTATAAAGGTTTTGAACATCGAGAAAAATCTGTTATTATAAGACTTCTTTAGAAGTTTATCCAAACTGAATCCAGTGTTCTTACTCGTGGATCGCATAAATATAGTGGTTTATTCAAATTCCACTATGCCATAGTCTCTATTTAACAACACTTCATTCTAAATTGCGTACTGTGGAACAATAGCGGTTTAGGAAATTTCTTGAGAACACTTGACTGAATTTTTATATGCCACATCGACTTAGATATTCTTTGCTCCTGCAGGCTACAAGTGCTCTAGATACCGTCAGTGAGCGATTGGTCCAAGAAGCACTGAATCATTTGATGAAGGGGAGAACAACATTAGTCATAGCTCACAGATTAAGCACAGTTCAAAATGCCCATCAAATTGCACTCTGTTCAGAAGGGAGGATTGCTGAACTGGGCACTCATTTTGAGTTATTGGCTAAGAAGGGTCAATATGCTTCACTGGTTGGAACTCAAAGGCTTGCTTTTGAATAAATTATCATGGTCTTTTTAGTGTTTACTGTTATACCAAATCCTAATTTTAATATTCATTAATAATAATTAATAAAATTAATAATATACACAAAAACACTTTCAAAGCAATTTTTGACAAGTGTCAATTAACAAAGTAATTGTTGCCACATCAACTTAAAATATGTTTTAATTGCTACCTATTTATGTCTACATCTACACCAATAAACTAACAACCAAACATCACCTTTTCCACTTATTTGCAATTTTGTTTACTTCACTTGCGACGAAAATTTTCCTTTAACTTTTAGTCCCTGGAAGTTTTCAGTTCACACTTTTGGTCTTTGCTTTTAAATCATGTCATGTGTCCCCTCCAAATTTGTGAATGAGTTTTTGTAAAAATGTTTAGAATATTATAATAACCTCTTTAAAAAAATAGAACATAAATTAAATATGAATTTTATACGCCAAAAACATAAAATTAGTAGAAGTTGAAAATTTTATTCAATTCCTTTTTATGAAGAAGAAATTTTTTATTCAATTTCTTTTGATTGGTAAGGAAAGATAATAAACTTGTAAAAAAAAGTTTAAGTAAAGGATTAAATCAGAAGAAAAAAATATTAAACAAAAGCTTAATATATTTTTATGGACGTAATTTATTTTATAGAACAACATAAATATCTATATTATATGTCTTTTCTTCTATACAAACGATTGGTGTTACTTTTTATGGAACAAACGTATATATTTATTTAAAATAAACTAATTAATATATCTATTTAATTAACTTAATTTAAAATAAATAGATATACCCCGACATTTTTTTCTTAATTTAATTAACTTAACTTATTTTATGGAGCAACATAAATATATCTATTTAAAATAAATGAATGAAAGATATATTTAAATATATTTTTCTTATGTGTAAAAAAGCACAATTTCGAAACAATATTTTAGAAGTGTCGATCAACAAAAATATTAATTGTTATTGATGATAAATAACTGAATACAACAAGTACTAAACTACATCAAACATAAATTATTTTCAAAATTTTCCTCGTTCCTTGTACAAATTTTAATGCTAGTACTAGTGCTATAAAAGAGAACACTATTAAAATAATTTCCTCGCATCATCTTAAAATATCATTTAATTTTAATAAAGATAGGTGATGTTTTGTCTATGACGGGAAGATAGAGGAGAGAAAGTTAACAAAAATAGTATAAAGAATATGTGAGTTATTGTTAAACATTATCAATGTGTGTCTAATGTTATGCCGTGATTTTCTCAATGACTTAATAACAGTTTTCGTCCCATAACTTTCACGAAGTTGCGATTTTGGTCTCCTAAAAAAAAATTACAAAACTGTCCCCTAAGTTTTGCAACTGTAGCAATTTTGGTCCCAAGGTCAAAAAAAATAACACATGACACCTCACTTAGAGTGCCACGTCAGCGTAGACCGAGTCAAAATTGGCCTTGGGGCCAAAAACCCAAAATTGCCACATGTGCAAAACTTAGGAGACGGTTTTGTAGTTTTTTTTTTCTTCCTTAAGGAGCCAAAATCACAACTTTGAAAAAGTTAGGAGGCTAAAACTGCTATTAAGCCTTTTCTAAATCAATAAGCATAACAAATTACCCTTACAAAAAATAATAAGCATAACAAATTACCCTTTCAAAAAAAAAAAAAGCATAACAAATTATAAATCGCAACTAACATATGTTCTTTCAACGATTTTCTCTCTGTGGTGCATGGGTTCTCGATACTAGCATGGAGCTGGATAATTTGAACAATTGGAGGTTGCTTGAGAAGTATATCACAACAAGGAGAAAACAAGGCTTCTGTTCATCAAATGGTATTACAGTGTGAAATAATAAGATTTTATAAATTAATTGTTATTTTGATGTCGAAAAAATGTGTCCATTAGATTTCAGTCGGTAGTAAGAGTTTGACCATATAATCTTAAGGGACAGTATTCAAATCCTTTTCAGTGCTGTTGTAAATTGCTTTCATTTTATTTTTTAATGAATAATAATTTCTCATACACAATTTTTTTTATCGAAAAAGATCTCCAGAAAATGTAAAAGAGAAGTGTTGAAAAATTCAGGGTAAAGAAGTGTTTTTCTTGGAGTTTTGCACTTGCTTTGAACTTATATTTGGAGCCTCTGACTGATGCATGTGTGCTCTTGTGAACTTGCTGTGAACTAGTTTTGCAGCTCAATGATCTCTTGTGATATTTTAATAAAATGTTGATGCATTATTATTGGTAATCCATGTTTGGACTCATGTTAAGTTTGGCGAAATCACGATGACTACAATCAATCCAAAAACTATTGTGCTATAATTATTTTATTTAGAGCTACATTTTACACTTTCTTTGTTTCTTCATAACAGAAAACTAGCTATTACATCTTTTAAGAAAATAGAAGCAAATCTTATGACCAGAAGATCATATTATAATATTGATTTAATTCTATTTTTGAAGTCATTCCATAATATTATTTACAAAAGAAACAAAAATTATGCATTATAAGTTGCTCTAATGTATTGAATGTACAACAATATATTTTGAAAGATGATTTTTAAGAAAATTTCCAAAGTATGTAAAAGGAATTGCTTTTGGAGATGAGAATTGGTTTTGTAAAACCGAACCAAAGATGTGTGAAATTGCTTTTCTCACTTCTAAGGTTGTAGAAACACTTCTGGACTAAGAACAAGCGGAACCAAACAAGCACTAATACTATAGTATCATCATGAATGAGAAGTCATGGTTCCAGCTTTACATTCTTTTATTATATTTATTTATATTTTATCTTTTAGTATCATTGACTACCAATATATTTTTTTTAATAATGTGTAGTTCTATATCTAGTTTTAACATGAGATTTAACCTCTTATGATGAAGAAATGGAGATTACAGCATTTAGTTCAGCAAGACACTCAGTAGGTAGACCAAGGAAGGAATTCATTAGGAAATCATCAATAGGATCAACTGTTGCCACACCAACCAGTCTGCACTTTCCCTCTTCATCCAATCTCATGCCTCTTCCACTTTTCAATGTCCCCTTTGATTCTTCAGATGTCAACACTGTCTTCACAAGTAAGGGTGGAGCCTTATAGATACTACCAGCAGAAAACAAGAACTTGGCCTTAAACTCAAGATCAACCTTGTAAGAAAAAATAAAAATTAATAGACCATTAACGGACACATATACGGATACCGGAACACGACACTGACACAGACACGTCAACATCAATACAATTTTGAGAAAATGACATAATTCAATGTAATTATAAGTGTCAGGGTCGCGTCGGTGTTTGACACGACACATATCGGACACGGGACACACCTTCAATCAGAAGTGTCCGTGCAACAGAGGCCATTAACAATTGGATTTGACTCGTCATATCAAAATTACAAAACACCCCTAAATGTTTTTTCCTTCATAAGTTCAGTCTTCAAATCTACCTTTCATTCATTAGTTTAGTCATTGATTGTCTTTTCCGTTAGTCAGCAGTTAACAAAATTACTTACAAAAGATACAATTAAGAAAGTTTTTTGCAATTTTAATACATACTAGGACTATATATATTGACATTATCTCACATATTACAACAGTGACACTAATAACTATTTTACAACCAATAACCAGAGGATTTAGACTCCCTCTCCTAATATTGCAGGGTCAAATTCTTACCATTGATACCAGAAATTTGGACTCCGTCTCTTGATATTATAGGAAATACTCTTATCACTAAAGTGACACGTCGTAGACTGAAGTCTGAGATTATCTACTTTGTATTCTAAAGTGAATCGCTTGATGAGCTAAATGCAACCATATCTCAATTTGGTGGTTATTAAAAATAGGGTTAATAGGTCTTTACCCCCCTGTAATATAAGTCATTTCCGGTTTTCCCCCCTGTAAAATTATTTTTTTGATTTACCCCCTAATAGGCCAAACAAAAACTAATTTTTTTTTTCAAAAAATTTTCGTTTTTGTTTGGTCTATTAAGGGGGTAAATCAAAACAAAAATATTTTAAGGGGGGTAAATCAAAAAAATAATTTTACAGGAGGGAAAATCGGAAATGACCTATATTACAGGGGGGTAAAGACCTATTAACCCTTAAAAATATTTGGGCCATGTGGATCAAAAAAAAATATATGGGTCATGCTAACTAGTATCATCTGAGTACTGATTAAAGAAACAAAAATTCTAAGTTTTATAGTGAAAACAACATTTCTTTACTCATTTATATATTTGATTACATATGTTCCAAGAAATTTTTATTATATTTGTTTCCTAAACCGGTACCTGAAGTACAAGTTAGCATTTTCCAAAATATTTACGGATACATATGTCTAGGTAGAACAAACACCAAGTGCCACTAAAAGGGGTATACATACTGCACAATTAGAATTGAAGTACAATTTCTATAACTTATATGGCTTACCTTGCCAGATTCTTGATTGATACTTCCTTGTAAAGCTTCTGGAACAATATCAATCCTCAAAAATGGTGGCAATGACAATCCAAGAAACTTTGTTGTAGAGCTTGTTAATGATGGAATATACAATGTATCAAGATCAAATGAAACAAGAATGTCATTGTTATCTGAATTTTGTGTTGCCTTTGAACCAAAACCAGTTCCTATTCCTCCTTCAGCATCATACACAAAATCAGGATATCTTGAAATTCCAAGCTTGCAAGCACTTTTTGTCTTGAAATTAATAGTGTAAGCCCTATCATTTGATGGAGTTTCAATTGTTTTGGAAATTGTTTTGTGTTGTTTTTCACTTGAGGGAATTGAAGAGAAGATGATGATGTTTTTTCTTGTGATATTTGATTTCTTGATATGAAATTTGCATTGTATTGGTGGACTTGAGAAATTTATCTTAGAACTCATTAGTGTCTATAATTTCTTGATGAAAGAAAAGGAAGTTGAATTCTAGAAATATAATATTGTTGATGAGAAACCATTTTAATGAGAACATGAGGTTGTTTTTGATTGTGGCGGTATGAATCTTATCTCTTTATTTGAGGTCTCAAAAACTTGGTTCGACCTTTGGCAGTTCAATGGTCCAAAACATTTTGAAAATTGTTTTTCTAACTTTCAATACTTCCTAAAAACACAAGTAAAAGACTAAAATACCCTCAGCGGTAGTTAAGTACCGTAAACTTATAACTAAAAAATACGTCGGCAGTTAACTGCCGCTGGATTTTTTTGTCATTTACTTGTGTTACTAAAACACAATGAATGTCAAAAAAGCAATCTTCAAACAATTTTGTTTTTCAAAATGGAAACGGTTTCTTTGAGAAATTGGGATACTGTGCTCATTTTTTATTTTATTTTTTATCACGTTACTCCCTCATGTTCTATTTATTGGAGAATATTAGGTCCATAAAAGTTGATGTACCTGATTCAAAATTTGGGCCAAACGGTACCTTAAACCCTTAAACAAGTGGTCAATAATTTACCTTATGATTTTTGCGTATGTAAAAAAATTGAATAAGAGGAAAAAATCCACATTTTCTAGTAGATATTACTCACCATTAAAAAGTGACGGAAGTTCCGTATCTTTTATACACCTTTGTAGTATACACCCTTCAGTTCTATTTATAACAGAGTTAAAATAAAAGGCTTTAAGAAAGAAGTTAAAGTTGTTTGGTTTCTTTATTTTTTTTTAGTTTTAAAGTTATTTTTAAGTTAAAAGTTGTTTGGCAAAATATTGTACAAAACTTACTCCTCGGAAATTTATTTCACAATCACCTCTCTTCAACTCACGTTGGAAACCTTTTCTTATTTTTTTAATATTATATTTCAATATGCTTTTTTCTTCCATTTAATTTTATTTTATTTTTTTTAACCGGTCCATCTAATTTTTTTGTGAAGGAGGGTCCATTTAATTTTATTATCTATTTTTGAAGGAATTTTATTATCTTTTTTATCACTCATATATTTAATTTCAATATCGTTTGATTATCACAATCTCGCAAATATTTTTATTCACGTTGTTATTGAAGATACCAAATATTTTTATTCCCTTTCTTCAACCTCGCAAATATATACACACACATTAGCGTTTAGAGTAATACTTTATGTCCATCTGTTCTTTTGTTACGCTAATGTGTAAATTTTTTTTTAATGTAGCGTAATGCGTATAATTTTTTTTTATATAAAATTTTGATTTTATTTAAAAGTACAAGTATAGATGCCTAAAAAAAATACTTATATATATTTTGCATATTTATATTGTAACAAACTATGCATATATTTTTCTTATTAAAAAAACTAAACATATCCTTTTCAATGACACCAATAATGTAACAAATATAATATCATATAATATGAATTCTTATATTTTTGAATGACACAAAAAATATGGTATTCTTATAACAAAATTTGTTACAGAGTATAATTGGAAAAGAAAAAACCAACTATTCTCTGTATATATGCATGCAACAACAGCACTCTACAACTTTATTCGAATGTGTGGAGTTGAAGATGAAGAGTTTAATAAATGTGATGTTATCTCTGAATGCATGATTGAGCGTGACGAATAAAGCAATATAAATGAAGAAATCAGTTCACATAATTTAGGAAAAGTACAAGATGGAGGCTACATGAATAGAGTTAGAAATCAAATAGGAGTTGCGTTGATGGAGAGTAAAAATGTTTGAGTTTGTGATGATTTATGGTTTTTTTAAAAGATGATTTATGTTTTTAATTTTCCAAAGTATTTTGATAATATTTATGTTATTATTTGAGCCTCCTTAAATTATTTTTTCTATTAAAAAATTTAACAAGTCCTTTATATGATGATACAAATTTGTATTCATATTACACAAAATAAACGTAATTTATTTTTGGTTACAAATAAACGTCATTGAGTCAATATAATATTTGTAAAAAAATATCTTTTATATTTTAAATAGTTTTTCCCTTCAAAAAATATCTTTTATATTTTACACAAAAAAAAAAAATTATATGCATTATGCAACACTAAATAAAAATTATACGCATTGGTGTAACAAAAAAAACAGACAAATGAACATAAAATATTACTCTAAACGCTAATGTGTGTGTATATATTTGTGAGATTGAAGAAAAGGAATAAAAATACTTATGCATTATAAAAAAAGTACTTTTTTTAGAAGGTACTTTATTGATATTGTGTTTGGCCTAACTTCTCTTTAAATATGTAGAGAAGCTGAAAAAAAAAGCCTGGTCAAACGGTACCTAAATTTTATACGATTTAGACAAATCTGTTCATTGAAAATAGGTAAAAATTAATGTATCTCACAAAAATTTACATTAGGTATTTACACATTCATAAAATTTAAATAACTATTATTTTTTCAAAAATATCAAAACTACTAAAAATCCTACTTAAAATTTTAAAGTGCATTTAAATATTTATATTTTCAAATGATTATTATAAAAAAATGCTCTATAATCGGAGACTAAACCATAAAAAATTGTTCTGCGCAAAAAAATAGAAAAACATGAATTAAGAAAAAAAAATTGGTCTCTTTTAAAAAATTCTATTAATAGCCATTAACTTTTTGAATGTGGGGCTGGAAATTGAAATTGGTCTTAAAGAAAGATATTGAGAAAATTGGTCTCTTCGAAAAGTATATGCTGTCATAAAGTAAAAAGAGTAACGAAAAACTATAAGAAATTAAAAAACAAATCTAACATGACAAATGTAAACAACTTTAGAATTAGACTCAAACCAATCAAATGATGCACCAAACAACTCAAAGAAACATGTTAGAAATCACAAGTCAAAACATGTCAAAAGTCAGCAAGTTACTTAAATAAAACACGAAATGTGAATTGCTAGCTTTGTTAATGAAGTCAAGTTGAAAGAAATGAATTTGTAGAAGACAAATCTGATAAAGTATATTTGATGATGCAAAACTGTAACTTGCCTTTGGTTTACCCGTTTCTCCGTTAGATAAGGCTTGTATCTCCAAGCCCCATGTAAACAGAATAAAATCAAAATAGTATAAAAATATATTTGGAGATTAAATTAGGTGTTTATTTTAAGGAAAATGCTAATAAAATATCTTGAGACACTAGGTAAAAAACCAATTGTATAAAAATATATTGGAGCTTGTATAATCAAACTTTTAACAGTGATATGTCCGATGAGGAAGGATGAGAGGCAACGGTGGCGAAATCTGCTTCGGTGCGGTGGCGATGAGTCTTCACGGTGGAATAAAAGGTGCCTGCAAGCACGTTCGCACTCCAACGTTCAAGTCAGTAATGAGACTGAGAAAGAGTGTGTAAATAGAGACCCTTGCACACATTATTATTGATTCAGAAACATTGACGGTTGTCGCGCCATTTTTCGGAGATCAAGGCTATTTGATTAGCATTTGACTCACTATTTTATTTCACGACTGAACATTTAATTTTAAGAGGAAAAGGGGAAAAAAAGTTCAAAACACCCCTTTGAAAAGATTTTGGGTTCGGGGGTTAGTTATATAAAGGGAAGGTGTTAGCACCCTTTATGTCTGTAGTACTCTACGGGAACCTCTTTGTTTTATTTAACGTTTTATGCTTTAAAACTTGCTTGCTTTTTTGAAAAAAAAATGACTTTAAAGTGATAAAGAAAAGAGACCTACTTATCTACAATTTTATTGATTTGGAAGGACGAGTGTCCTTTGCCTACGTACCCGTGAGGGATCAAAACCTCGTAGTTCGGGGTAAAAATTGACGTTTGATTTGTTTTGTGTTTTTTATTAGTTTTGAAAAATGTTTTAAAATGAAAAGCCAAGTGGC
>Ga0315915_1004340_pt1 | contig 17939 bp, 7 predicted proteins | sample MpolbnodulesMG_FD_207738 | JGI IMG/M metagenome (GOLD analysis project Ga0315915, IMG submission 207738) | Medicago polymorpha root nodule microbial communities from Los Angeles, California, United States - branched nodules | ecosystem: Host-associated > Plants > Roots > Nodule | place: USA...
AAAAAAAACCGAAAGAAAACATAAAATATGTGAAATCACTTATTCAATTACGATAGAAGGAAAAACAACTCGGAGGGGTGATTTTTGGGTCAAATTTGACCCTAAATCACTCATCTGACAAGAAAAAGAAGAAGAAATGGGTGACAACTAGGGTTTAAGAAGGAGAGAATAGAGAGAGGGGGGGTGAGAAACTACTACTTCAGACCCACACTTCTTAGATACTTTAATTTTTGTTCCGATTATAAAATTTTGATACTTAAAAAAGTTACAAAACCTCCCTATTTTTTTAGATGACTGGATTTCAAAATTCAGACAAATTATAGGTAAAGGTGACATGATTCTCACATTATAGTTGTTTTAAAGTTTCATCACACGTCCATATGGGTTGATCTACGGACGATGATATTCAACACTAACTACCGATATTGTATGTCAATAGTTGAGAACATCATTCAATAGATCCAATTGTTCCTTTAAATCATACAATGTAACATGAAATCATTGATCCTAAACAACTTAGATTTCCCTTGTTGTAGTAAACTATAGTAAGTTAGAGTTCATTTTGACCGTATAAGGTGTTTTGTGTTGTGAATAAAAATGAATAAAACGCATTAATTTATACAAGTTTTTTTACATTGTAAACTACATAAATTGTTTATTCGTCGTAGACCATATATAATTAATACTATTTGTGCAAGTTCATATAAACTTTTTTTGAGAAAAAGTTCATATAAACTTATTTGACGGTAAATATTTTTAAGAACATACATAAGCTATGGTCAAAGTTCTGAACCGTGGAACTTATTTTTTTAAGGAACAATAACGTTCATGGTTGAAGGAATATAATTCAATATACCATCCTTTACATTTCCGTGACGATAGTTTCCATTCGGTTGGTAAAGGATTTGAAAGTTTTGATAAACAGAAGTGATAGCTTCAAAGCTACCAAGCCAAGTATACATGAAACATTAAGAGCTTCTTTTAATCTAAGGTTTGAACTTATGCTATGTTATGCATTTACAACAAAGCTTTATCAATAAGTATATTATTTTGATTCTAGTTATTTCAAATTCTACTTATTTTGCCGTTCCTTTTCATAATAACAATCCTGTGACACCCTTCTTAAGATATTTCCAATGTTCGCTAATTATAAATAATTTTGGCATGTTAAACTAATATAGGAACACTATGATAAATTGGTACAAGTTGTCTCCAACTTATGCTTGTGAATTTGTAAAAAGTGATAACATCTTTTGTCTCGTTTCAACAACATGTTGTCTTTACCTAAAATAATGAGCTTTGTTTTGGTACTAGTTTTAGCTTAAGGGTTGTTTCTGGATTGATGTCTTCAGATTAAATCGTGATACATACTAACCGATCACATGGTCACATAAGAATGAGATGTAGTATAGATTGTAGATTGAAAGCATGAAACAAGGGTATACAAAAAGAGTCATCTAAGTAAACATCACTTCATCAAACAACAGCAGATGATACTACAAGTTTCAACTTGACAAAGCGACCCCTATGCACAAATGTAAATGAATATAATAATACACTGGACTTACAATAGCTGTAATTAGGATATGGTACTTAAAGGAACCAAAAAAAGAAGAAAAAAAGTGAGAAAATTTTTAGTTAAAAAAAATCACAAATAATTCCATTCAATTTTCTTTTCATTACTACTGTGACAATGTCACCTTGGACCAGATAATTCAACTGCATGTAGATTTTCAGTAGAGTCAACAATCCAATCAGAATTGGGATGAGGTGCCAATTCCACTTCCTGGCGTAGAACTTCCCCTTTTTGCCACTCATCCCATCTTTCTGCCAAGCCGTCGCCTTCAAGCATTCTCACTACATCTGACATCTTCGGCCGGTCCATAGGTGAACCTTGCGTGCATAGCAGCGCAACCTGGATTAACTGTTCTACCTCAGCTTCTATGTAATTGGTTTTAAGATCGGGATCAACCAACATTTCAAGCTTTTTCTCTTTCAGAAGTCCTTTTACCTATGAACAAATTCAGTTGAGTGCACAATTGTTCAAGAGTTACATGAAAATAAACTAAAAAGGTAAACCAAAATAAACAAACAGAGTGATATGTATTTGCACTGAACATACCCAATCAAGCAGCATAACATCATCATCATTCGCAAGTCGAGCAAGGTCAAAAGCTCTTTGTCCCGTGATAAGCTCAAGAAGCATGATACCATAACCAAAAACATCGGTTTTCTCTGAAGATTTGCCAGTAGATAGGTACTCGGGAGCTATATGCCCGATTGTACCCCGAACAGCAGTTGTAACATGAGTGTCCTTGTAATCCATAAGTTTTGCCAATCCAAAATCCCCCACAACAGCCTCAAACTCTTCATCCAACAATATGTTAGCAGCTTTCACGTCACGATGAATGATCTTTGGGTCACAATGATCATGCAAATATGAAAGACCCCTTGCTGATCCCAAAGCTATTCTTTTCCTTGTTGGCCAATCCAGTGGTTCTTGATGTGGAGGACGCTCTACGAGAATACAAACACAAAATCACAATAATAATCAATACGGACTGAAAGATTGTGTTGAGCACATATATAAACAAAATGTATAAATAGAGATCTACCTCTTAAACAGGAGGCAACACTTCCATTAGCCATGTAGGGATAAACAAGTAACCTTTCTGTTGGTGTCATACAAAACCCACGTAAACGGAGGAGATTTCTATGCACAGCCATACTGATCATCTCTACTTCAGTCTGAAACTGAAGCTCCCCACCAGGTGTCCGCTCCTCTTTTAATCTTTTGACAGCAACCAGTGAACCGTCTGCCAAACGTCCTTTGTACACCTTGCCAAACCCTCCTCTTCCAAGAATGTTCTTATTGCTGAAAGTATCTGTTGCAACTTGCAACTCTCGCAGTGAGAACCTCTTAAGCTGCCCAAGATGAACTTCAGGATCCTCTTCAGCTGCAAATGTATGGAAGGAATTTAAATTATATTCTATCCATGTAATGATTTCAACCAATGTAGTAGGCCATTCAACTAGGATCTCTCACCAGGAACATCAAAGAAAAATTCTTGTGGTTTCCTTCGACGCCACCATGCAAATGCAATTGCAGGCGCAGCAAATAATAGAGCGGCACCGGCAGCAACTCCTCCAGCTATTGCTCCAGTTGCACCGCCACTTCCTGCAATTAAGCATACACATCCATTATGAAAAATAGATTAGTCGGGTAAGAAAACACCTTTAGAATTAAAAGAGTAATTGCAGCATAAAGAAGATTACCTGGGGCAGAAATTGGAGGTGGAGGGACAAATGGGGGAGGTGGAGAAAATGGAGGAGAGCCTGGACAAGGGTGCGTGGTAACAGGTCCGCATAGATTCAAGTTGTTTGCAAAACTGCAAGCAGAAAGGAAGCCGGTTCAGAAAAAGTTTTACAAGCAGAACCGATCAATCTAAAAACACATACAGAGTTCAGTAGGAACCTGATAGGAGTGAATAACGAAAAGGAACCATTATCGGGAACCACGCCTGAGAGCTGGTTATTAGACAAATCCCTGCATTTGGTGAATAAAATGAGATAAATGTTGGTAATGGATATACATATAATAAAGTACAAATTTTGAGATAAAGAATAACTCACAGAACTTGGAGAGCTGAAATATTAGTCAGTGACATGGGAATAGGACCCATCAAACTGTTGTTATTAAGCCGGCTATCCTTAGACAACAATTCCAAGAAAACAGTATTAATATCTATCTTGATAGCATATTTCTTTTCTCAAACATACCAACAAATATCCTATATAACAAGCAAATAAGGATCTTTGAGTTTGAAGAATTTTTTAACAAAAATCAAATTTAAAGCATGTCCACAGCATAGAATATAGAACAACCAATCAACAATAGGTACACTTACAGGAAACGCAATTTTGACAACTTGCCCAATGAATCAGGGATAGGGCCATTGAACCGATTTAGGTACAGATCCAAGCTCACCAAGTTTGTAAGATTCCCCAGGTCACTTGGAATAGGACCAGTGATGTTATTGCTGTATAGTTCCCTGTCATACATATATAAAAAAATATGTACAATAATATATTAAAATCAAGATTTTGTAAAATCAGCATCAAATAAAACTTTTATATTACTTCACGAGAAAACAATCTGTAAAGTTGTCAGGCAATTCTACAATTTGTTTCAAGAACATGACCTTTTTTCCATACAAGAGTAATCCAGTTACAAAAGGATGTGTTTTTTGAAATAAAAGTGATAAGGTGAAACTAAAAACATCTTGCTCCGCATAACATTGAAACAATGAGACTAATCACTTAAAACCAGGACGGAGTTGTGGGCAGATAAACTTAATGAACTAGTAGTTCAAAAGAAACACGCTCAACTCTCCATTATGTCAAACAACTCTCATGCAACTACTATAAAAAAGATTTAAGTATCAAATCGAAAAAATCAAAGAAACAGGAACACTAAAGCAATTGTCATCACTTCATTAACCAATCCCTTAGAAAACTAAATGATAAAAGGAAAAGAGCATTAGAACATCAAAGTATCAAGGCATAACAACATACAGATACTGCAAATTCTTGAGTTGCCCAAGCTGTGGAACTAGTGTGCCCGATAAAGCAGCATTTCCCAGATCACTGACATCAAACCAAAGGAAAGAACAAGAGGAACATTAGAAAATTCATCTTCTTTGAAAAGCTATTGAAACAGCATTAGCATATATATGACGATATATCAAGGACCAAGTAGCTTACACTCTTATGACACTATTATCATTGTTGCAGGTTACATGAAACCATGTACAAGGATTAACAAGTGTAGGATCCCAACTCTGCAAAACATTGTTAGGATCTTGTAAATTTGTCCTCAAGTTATGTAAAGCATCACCTGTTTCAAAACACAAGAACAAGTAATCAAGTAAAAACCAGCTCAGCTTATGTACCAGATCCAAAACAAATATCATCTTTAATTGCAATCTTAAATGCTAATAAAGCAGTAAGAAATTGCACAATGTGTCTCAAAATCATTCTGTCTTAGCTAAATAAACACCAAACAAGTATGAAGAATCATCTAAAAGGTGTGACAAATTCCATGATTGACATTATTAATACACAAACGAATAATTATTTCATTGCTTAATATGCATAAAACATGATAAGATAGCAAGCAAGAAAGCATTTTCCTCAAAAGGCACTACATGAGTCAAAAGAACAGTAGAATCTTATGAGGACTTATTATCCAAAAATCAATTAAATAACAATGATGGTTCAATCTGATAAATTCTACAACATTATACAACTACAAATCCACAAACAAAAAGGAATTAAAAGACCAAAAGACACATCACACATATTCTCAAAACACAACCCTTTAGACAGAACAGAACAATGAATCAAGTATAAAAAACAAACTCATTAACCAAACACATTAAAATAAAAAACCAACAACAACCAAAAAAACAAAAGAACAAAACATGTTTTCAAACATTTCCCTTCTTAACAAAACAATAAATGAAACAAAATTACACAAACCTTCCATGTTAGCAGAAACCAGCCATAATGGATGAAGCAGCAACAGAAAGAAGGCACAAATGAAAGCTAAAGCACAGAACTTTGTCTCCTCCATTTGATTAAGTAGTAAATAACCTCAGATCCAAATAATAATAATAATAAAACATCACAAACCCTTTCAACCACCTTCACCACCAGCACAATAAATGAAAATGAGCATAAACCCTAACCCCCAAATCTCAGTTGAAATCTTGAAGCATTAGAATCTATCTATCTACCACACTATACCCAGAACCCGATCTCGTCAAAATACACCTTTTTTGGACTGACCCAGAAACATAAACTCATAAAAAAATAAACTTTTTGTTATTAAAACCAAAAAGTAGTATATTACAGCATTTCAATTATTATTATTATGATTATTATTAATTATTAATTATTTTCTAAACTCAAATTATAGTAATATACAAAATAAAAAAAGAAATAAATAAAAAAAAAGATATTTTTCTCCGTTTCACTTTCTATCTAGCTAGCTTATAGCTTCTGAAGAAACACTCTTTCTTTATCAGAGTGTAAATTGTTATCTTTTTGATGGAGGCGTGCACAGAAGAGAGAGAGAGAGTGAGTGTAAGTAGAGAGAGAGTGAGGTGCCCGAACGGTGGTGACCGCTGCCCGAACTAGCTCACGAAAACGCAGTCAAAAATGTATTGGCGCTATAACGTGGAAAGTGACGTGACTGAAAGATGGAGAGGGGGGCAAAACCCCGTTTTTTTGGTCAAACTTTGGTGGGTCCAACGTTACTTTCTTTTTGGGGGTGATGCCATCTAGCATTGCATTTGCTTACTCACTTCACATGTATTAACCTCATCTCATCTCATGTAGTAACAAGCATTGTCACTGTGAATTTAATCTTACAATTTCTACTATCTTTTTTATGGTTTCTCTTCGATTATCAAAAATATTTTAGACTTCAGTTGAAAGATAAATAAAGTATCGTTGATAATCGTTATATCATTTAGGAAACAAACTCAATTTTTTTTTAAAGATTCGTTATTTTAAATAGTTTATTAATCATTTAAGTCGTTTTTACATACATTTTATAAGATTTTTTAAGATATCTTATCTTATTATTGTAAATTATTTTTAGTTAGTTTGCTCTTATTTTATCTTCTAATATTGTAAACACGTGTAATACAAAAACCATTATCGTAAGTATTTATTAATTATGTGTGTTTTGTTTTTGTTACACGAGAAAAATGAAAAGAAAGGAAGAAAAAAATAAGTCCTTCAAAAAGGAAGCACCTGAGGCATCCCATAGTAAAGCATGTGGTAAATACTTGAGAGGTTCATCAAATGTAACAAGACAATTTGAATTATTAGCTGCCAACTTAGCAAGGATATTAGTGCAGGAGTTCCCTTCTCGAATGATATGCTGAATAGAAATAAATCAATCCTTAACAAGATAATTTTGGATGAGTTCTAAGAGATTTGTGTCATGATGAAACCTCTAGATGTCCTTCATCACCAACTGTACCACATGAAGAGAGTTGGAGAAACACAAGTTTTCTATAACCTATCTCCTAACATAACTTTACACTAGTCAACAACGCTTGAATCTCAGCATGTAAAATATTCGAGATCTCCACGCTACCAATGAAACCAAGAAGGAAACTTACATCGTGCTTACGTATTAATCTACCATAGCCCGTCTTTCCTGGATTTGTCAAAACACTTGCTAACACAACATTGAAAATTACGGTGTCCCCGTCCTCATAGTGCCAACTCACTATCCTTGGAGTGGGAATAGGAGTCACCAACGAATTAGTACCAAAAGCTTTGTATGCAAGATGAAGTTAGGAAAATACTTTCACGACAATCGAGTGCATATCTTGATGAATACTAGCAAAAACTAGTTTGTTTTTTGCACACCAAATATTTCACATAATCAAAGGTGCAAGAATAATTTTGTGTGTTCAATTAAGTTGTATATTCAACCCTTAAATCATTTCAATTTTTTTCATAACCTAATATACACCTTAATAATCTCAAAATATTTATAAAATAAGGTGTGGACCGAGATAAATTTGCCTTGCCATGTCACTACTTGTCAGAGATTCAAACATTAAAATCATCGCGAGGAAGTCATTACAAGTTGATTAAAAGTTTTTCTTTAAAAAAAATGATTAAAAATTACGGGCAAAAATCTAAACCGAACTGCTGAACCGAATCGTTACTAACGGTTTTAGAATTGAACTGGAACAGTTCGGTTCAATTCAATTCATGATTCATCAATTTGGTTCATAATAGTTTGGTTTTAAAAAGTACCAAAATTTGATTATTATTTTTCAATATATTTTTTCTACGGTACTAATAATAAAAAATCTGTTAAAAAAAATATTCGGTTGAGAATAATAAAATTTTGATTTTTTTATGGTTCTGTTATGAACTATAGAACCGAACCATTATAATAGTTTGGTTTGGTTTGGTTTGAAATACAAACAGATCGGTTCCGTTATTTTAAATTTAACAAACAGTTCGATTCGATTCAGTTTTCATCTCGAATAAGGCGGATCTAACTCATGAATTATTTGTAAAAAATTGAAATTTTTCTTTAGTGACCTAATTTTCAATCGCTAAGGAGTGAAAATTGGTCGCTAATATGCTTAGTGGCAGAAATAGTGCTTAAAAATTCAGTTGTTAAAGTAAAAATCAATCTCTAACACGTTTAGTGACAAAAATAGTGACCGAAAATTCAGTTGCTAAAGTATAAAATATTAAAAATCTATCATTATTTCGGATGCTATTTCTTTAGCCACGCTTAAAATGTATTCTTATATTCGTACCTGATCTCAAACCATGCCCACGCCTAATAACATGTGTGCAACAAATGAAAAAATTTACCCTAAAGAGTAAAATAAAATTTTGATTTTTTTTATGGTTCTTAATTACAAGTTGAGTAAATTTGTTTAATTGCGGTTGATGGGATAACCTTTTTACTAATGTTAATTTTATAACTTACTCTAGTATTTGGATTATTTATAGTTAAATTTTTAGAGAACTTTTTCAATGAAAACAAAATTAATTCTAAGCAATAAATAGAACAATGTAAGCTAATAATGCCCTCTCAAAAAACAAAGTAAGCCAATATAATAAAAGACAAGCCAACGATGAAATATACGAGTTAAGATCATCTTCATTTGTTAAAAATAAATGAACAATATCATTTAAGGAGAGATGGATACAAAAAAAATATGTAGTGAGTCCTACAGTTAAGTAGGTCTTACTATTATTAATCAATTTCAAACTTTTTTGTATATTTATCTCTCTAAATAAAAGAAATCGAAACACTATTGAATAGAGAGAATTTTGACTCGAAAGTTACGAGTATCATCCGTGTACAAAAATAATTTTTGTAGTTATAGATATCGTGTTTTGAACTTTATTATCATCTGTGTAAAATAAATATTGTTTTGGACTCACAAACCAGCTCATCTCTCATAGCTAAACGCATGAACGGACCGTAATAATAAAGACATTCCATAAATCCACCGAATTGAGGTTGAAAAAACTTATATGAATCATCGATATCAAATTCAAGGCTAACTTGTCATAATCTATTCACATGTGTCCGCCAAAGACAAATGTCTAGGTAAGGGTTTAAGGCTAAAAAGTTTATTCTTCACTATAAAGGTTAGTTCATAGTGTATACACACATTTGTCAGCCTTAAATACCTTGCATGTTTAACACATTTTTATTTTACCGTTGGCAGTGTTTGCAAATACATCATTCTCTCTAAAAAAAAAAGAATTATTGATTGAAGATCAACAACTCAAAGCCATAATCACCTCTCACAAAACATGAATGTCATATCGGACAACCATTTATATTTCTAGATAGGTTGATAATTGTCAATACAAAAGACCGTGAGAAAAATGGAGAACTTCAATTAGCGCCGTTAATGAGATATCATTTGTGAAATATTCATTCTATACTAGTAAGATACCCATGATCCCCACGGGTATCCGTCGGTGTTGGTGATTTATTTTAGTGTCATATATTATATATATATATAAGTTGTAAAAAATAAATATTAATTTAATGAGTATTATCAATGACAACTTGTCTTGTGCATAATAGTTATTTTAAAATATGTATGAGCGATAACTTTTCCCATGTATAATATTTTATTAAACTTTTTATCACTAACTACTTCTCTGGTGTATGACACTTATTTTAAAATCTGTATATAATTATTATTTTATAATATGTATCAATGATGACTTGTCCCGTGTAAGATAATTATTTTAAAATTTATATCAATAACAAAATGGCCCGTGTAATATAATTATTATAAATTTTTGTATCAATTGTAACATGTCCCGTGTATCAGAATTAGTTTAGTCAATGGCAAATTATCCGGTGCGTTTGAGTTAATTATGAAATTCTATCACCGAAACTTTTCAAGTGTTTGATAGTTTAGTTTAATTTAATCAATGTCAACTTTTTTGTGCATTTTATTAACGACAATTTGTCTTGTGCATGATAGTTCCATTTAATCAATGTCAGTTTCTCTCATGCATTTTAGTAATTTCTGAAACTTTAGTATAAACTCACTTATCACACGCATTTTAGTTGATGAGGGTTCAATATAATTGTAGAATTGAAGCGGGGTGATATTCTAAATAGTATAGACGTTTTAGAAGAAACAATTCTTTATAAGTAACAAATTGCTCCGTGTATTGAAGTTAGTTTAGTAAGTGACAACTTATCTTGTGCATCTGAGTTAGTTTTGAAATTTTAGTCAATATCCACTTCTCCCATGCATTTTAGTTATTCAGGAAAAAATATATATAACTATTTCAAATTTCCATCAACGGCAACTTGCTCCGTGTATAATAATTATTTCAAAATATTAATCATGGACAAAATTTCCTATATTTTATGATTGTTTAAAAAAAAAAATCTCTAATAAACAAACTATTTTAAAAACTTTATCAACGGCTACTTGACCCATGTTTGGTAGTTATCTAAATTTTTATTATGAACAATTTGTCTCGTGTATAATATTTGTTTTAAATTTTATATTAGTGATAACTTGTCCTGTGTATAATAGGTATTGTTGAATTTTTATCAACGACAACACTTCTCGAGTATAATAATTATTTTAAAATTTATATCAACAACTTATCCCATGTTTTATAATTATTTTAAAATTTGTATTAAGTAGAACCTGTCCCATGTATAATCTATTTTAAACTTTGTACCAGTAACAGTTTGCTCCATGATTGATAATTTTTTTTGGATTTTTAACAACGACACATCTTTTGGTGTATAATAATTATTTTAAATATGATCAGCGACAACTTTCCCCGTGTGTAATAATTATATATATATATTTGTAACGGTGACCGTTCCTATGTATAATAATAATTTTTAAAATTTAATCAAGCACAGTACGTCTCATCTCGTATATGTTGTTATCAACTCATATAATTGAAGCAATGTTCTGTCAAAAAAAATAAAATTGAAGCAATGTGATAATTGAAGAGGGTTCAGTATCATTGTATAATTGAAGCAATATGATAGTTAAATAGTAGGAATGTTGTTGAAGTGATATTGTTTTTCCATCGAAAACAATTTGTTGGGTGCATTTTAGTCAATTTTGAAGTTTGATGAACGGCATCTTGTCTCATGCATGATAGTTCTATTAAATCAATGTCAACCTCACCTATGTCTTTTAGTTATTTCTGAAACTTTAGTCAATGTTCACTTATCATGTGTATTTTAGCTGATAAGGGTTCAATATTATTGTAGATTTTTAAGTGAGGTGATATTCTAAACTGTAGAAACATTTTATGCCTTGCATTTGAGTTAGTTTTGAATTTTTTTTAGTTAAAACTTATCATGTGCATGATAATTTAACTCGTTCAATGTCAATTTCTCATGGGTATTTTATTAACGAAAACTTTTCTCATGCATGATAGTTTTATTTAATCAATGCCATATCGGACCACCATTTCTATTTCTAGATAGGTTGACAATTGTCAATGCAGAAGATCGTGAGAAAAATGGAGAGCTTCAATTAGCGCCGTTAATGAGATATCATTTGTGAAATATTCATTCTATATGTCCTGATGTTTATTGTTAAAACTTAAAAGTGATAAAGCATGTTTGAGATTGTTTGCCATGCGTGTTCTTCTCTCTTTTGGTAAATCATACCTTTTTTATACAAAAACAAATACGATTGGTTGCACTACAAAATGATGCATGCACTCCTAATGGAGGAAATTGTGTATTGATTGGAATATAAGGGCTAACTAGGAAAGGACATGTAATTGAAAGCCTGATTTTTTTACTAAGAAAAAGCCTATGAATTTGGGACCCCTATGGAATTATAGGTTTACTGTGAGCCCACATTTTGCACAGTGTTTGTGTTTAATTATGAGGCCACGTTTTATTCCTAAAATTTGTATTTATTTAGCATATTTTAATTTTGACATATTCATAGTATCATTGGCATCCGGGCGGATCAAACCCTAATTTAAATGAAGTACAAAAACCAACATTTCAAAGTAGGTAACCCATTTAGGGTTGGCCCAGTGATTGTCTTGAAATTTTGGAGTTTGCTCCTCTTAAGGTCTCAGGTTCGATTCTCCCTAGTGTCAATTTTGGTGGACTAAGTCCGTTCTAGCTTTAAATGGGTCACCGCAAGTGGACGATGGAATTGGTCCTTTCGGATTAGTCGGTTCATAGATCGGATATCGAGTTTAAAAAAAAAACATTTCAAAGTATGTATAAATACAACAAGGGTCATGTTAACCGATGTCTCAGAGCACTAATTAAGAAAATTTAAAATAGAATTTTTTTTTATGAAAAACAACAACTTTTTTCTTCATAAAGTAAAACATTCTATTTTTCATCATTTTCCAATGCAAAATTAATCTCCTTAACTAATACTACCATGAAACACTAGTTAATATTTCTCATATCACAATATAATCAAAACCAATATAATCATTAATCAACGTAACTTTTTGTATATTTTTATAAATATACTCTCATAAAAAATTGTGAAGCATTAAATATACTCACTAATATTAAAATGACAAACATTAAATAAGGGATAGAAAAGTCTTTTAAGCTTTAAATACACTTAAAAATTGTGATATTTTCTTATTTTTTACCAAAATTTTTTTTTGAAAATTTTGTTATATATAAGACGGGAGGAGTTCCTTAAAAAAAAAAAAGACTGGAGGAGTAAAAAAAGACATTTGATATTAATCAAGGATGAAATTGTTACACGTATAGCTGCGAATAACGTCTCTTCCTGCATTATTATGCGCGTTCGAGCCTCATTCTTTCAGTCTAAAAAAGCCTAATACATATGACTTTGATACCAAATCTCTTTATCAAGATGGCAATTTGTGTTAGCCACGTTAATTAAAACAGTTTAGGTGCAAGCTAGGTTGTATCCTTTCCGCCACATTATCCTGTATTCTTCAACATTGTTGACTATTGATTAGGGGCTTAAATGGAGGAGAGCTTCTCATGTTACAACTTTAATCATAGATTTTCCAATTTGGCCAACGAGGACTTTCTTTTTCGGAACTGCTTTCTATGGATAAAATGATTTCGATCGTGATCTTTAATTTCGTGTCAAGAAGGAGGTACTATATATACCTCGTGTTGTGACCCAAAGTCTCATTGTGGGGGCACTAGCACTAAATGCAGCCCATCATGTTACTTTCAAGATAAATGCATTTACCCTTATCTTCGTACGATGAAAATGGGAAATACTAACAAGCTAGGCTAGATGGTGAAGTGGGAGTGCGATCCATGTGGATCATGTTAGTGATGTGAGTGACTCACACTTGAGAGCGAGATAGTTGAGTTTCAAGTGTGAGTGATTATGTCTCGCATCGACTAGAAATAAATGAAATATTGGATATATAAGAGAGGAGACCCATATACCTATGCCTTAAGGTTTGAGGTGGAGATGTGACGTCTAAATCTCTTAGTGGTCCTAGACGTTTATCCCATTGCCCTTTTGCATGGTATAGCAAAAATATCATTACCATAAGGACACAGTATATCTTCTAAATAAGATCACCATCATATCCCAAAAGAAGATTTTGACGTGAAGAAATTCTTGGAATGGTTCAGTTTCAAGTGACATATACTATTTATGGTGGATTATGATTGTTTGTATATGATGACATCTCGTCATTACGTAATATTAATGTAATTTTCTGAAGATTATTGGAGTTCACAGCTAGTTTGAGCATGATAAAGTGAAAAAAACAGGAAAAATTGAAGACATGAAGCAAGAGCAAAAACGTGTCACGATTTGTCTAAAACGTGACGCGGTTTCATGAGCCAAAAACATGCTCTCGACATTGGTAGAAACATGTCACGATGGCAAAAACGTGACACGATTCTAGAAACCCTAATTCAGTTTGTTTGTTACACAAAGTAAAAATGTGTCACAATTTACTTAAAACGTGACACAATTTGGGTAAATTTCTGAGCCTATTCAAGCTGAAGACTATTCTGAAAACAGGGGTTACGAATTGAGAAGAACAAAGTGCGATTTTGAGACTTAAAGACGGCTAGGATGGCGATTTCTTCGACCTTCTATCAGTTCATGTATGTTTTAATTCCTATATTGATTATGCTATTTGTAAACTCGATTATGAGTAGCTAAATCTCTTAGAGGTTAAGTCTGAGATGATTCTTTGTAACCCTAATTGAAACATGTTGTTGTGAAACTCTATCTATTGTGAATGGCAATCTAGTTTTTATTCAATTATAAACATGATTTAGTGAGAATGAATGACTACTGACCATAACTTTCAACTTAGACCCAATTGAATTGTTCAAGTAAACATGGTTAGTTTAGGAATGGATAATCGTTTATTTGCGATATTAAGTTAGCGTTCTTAAAACCTTCAAAGAATATTAGACCATCTAAGAAATTAGGGGTTGTAATCGGAGAAGAGGGTCATAGGTCAAGGGATTGATTAGGGCTATTTTGTTAACCATCATGAAACTAGAGGATCATTCATAAGAAATATGTGCAGTATACCAATTAGGGAAACTTAAATGATTCGAAAGACCTGATCTCATCTTTCTCATATTTTCTAATCAAATCTTTACTTTCTGTTATTTAAAATTTTATGCAATCAAACCAAATCTACTGCCTAGGGCAACCAAAATAACTTTTACACATCTTAAGTAATAATGCTACTGTTTTAGTGAAGTTAACACAATCCTCGTGGATACGATCTTTTCTTTACTATTTCGATAGTTTTTGGTACACCTGCCAGATCTCTACCAGTATAGATAATGGAAGCGGAAGATGAAACTCTTACAATCAAGATGGATATTGATTGTCAAGTTCCTTAAATAAATAAGGAGGTTAAAAAATATTAGCTATTGGAGAAGTCCCACATCGCTTAGTTTGGTGAAGCAAGGGGAAAACCAACGCTGTATATTGAACCTAAGTTCTTTGTTTTAAGATGCACCGGTTAGTAACACTTTAAGCTTATATCTGTCTTGGTTTAAATATTTGCTTTATGGGAGTGTGGTTGTACGAGGGCATTGAGGTGAGAGTGAGAGAAGTCCATACGTTGTAAATATTTTACAGAGTAATAATTCTCTTGTTTAGACAACGGTTGTGGATTTTTATCAGATTTTGAAGTTATATTAAGAAAAATCAAACTTAAGATCTCAAGAAGAGCAAACTTTAAAAATATATGCCAATACCATTAGAGCAACTCAAACATGTTACTACCACACGTGATTCATAGCAGCGTGCTAATAGTATAAATTTTGAGTTTAATTTATATACATTATTGATGTAATTATTTTTTTTTGCATACGTCAATATTTAATAAATTATAAATACGCGATTTTTTTTGTTTTTTTTACAGAATAGATTATAAATATGTGCATAGTCATACCTCATTAATTGATATAAGGTCATATAATTAAATACATATTTAAAAAAACATATAGTAAAAACTAAAAATACTTACACTAATAATATTTATAAACTTTTCACTATCAACGTCTTACCATAATCCAAAATGAGAGTATATAAAAAAAAAACAAGAGTTTGATATAAACTGAAAGTATTTTTGGATGGTATATCTTATTAGCACTTGTCACAATATTTTTTTTTAAAACTCGGTGTTCGATCAAAGAATCGACTAATTTGGGGGGATCAATTCCACAGTCCACTTGCGGGAGCCCCATTTAAAGCCATAACAAAATTGTGTATGGACTTACCCACCGAAATTGACATTAGAGGGAATTAAACCCGATACATTTAGAGGAGCAAACTCCAAGATCACAAGCCAACCCTAACTTCAACTATGGTCCACAATTACTTTGTTTGGTATGAACACTAGGTGGTTGCAAATAATGAAAATGAAGGAAAGATATATGATGATTAAAAACCAAGTGATTTAGTTTAAGTGACTAATGAACTTCATAAAACAAGGAATCATATGGGAGAACCTAAGTTCGATTCTTGAATGAAACAGTTTTTTATTAGACTTTACTTATATCTTGATTGAACTTCGTATTTTTAAAGCTTATTTCCCCTAAAAAACGAAGATTAGCAAAAAAAATGTAATGATAAGATTTGAAAATCGGAGAGCCTTAATGTGGTAAAATTTAGCTATCACTAACAATTTTCCACTCTTCATTTTTCCAATATTCATCCAATGAAGTGAAATTTAGAAATTATTACAAATTTTCCTTCATCCATTGCCATCTCACAAGTTCTAGACGGCGTTAAGCTTTAAACTCAAACTCTAAATTTAGAACAAAGATCAACTTTATACAAACTTCGTAACGCAAGAGACCAACATAAAACTTTTAAAACATAACAAATTAAACTAAGATATAAATAAATGTAAGAGAGCAAATAATTCACAAATAAATGATTTTTTTTAGCAAGTATAAATGATATGTTAAAGCATATAAAACTTTTTTTACAATGACTATATAAATTAAACTCTATTTATAATTAAGACTAACTTTTTTAGCTCATAGTTATTATAGTTTCCCTAAAAAAAAGTTATTATAGTTGCTTAACTTTTCTTTTCTTACGAACGTATTGTTATTATTGTTGGATACATAATTTTAGTGAACAGTGGTAAAATATCTGTCAAACTATTTTTTGACAAAAAATATTGACTAGTTAAACAGGAAAATCAATTATTTTCTTTCTGCTTGTATTTTTATCGTGTTTCCATTAGTAAATTACACTTTTTAAATTGCTAGCAAAAAGTTAGTTAAAGTGAACAAAACAGAATAATTAATTCTGATACCCTTGTTGTGTATGAAAATATAATAAAAAGTCATGTAGTATCAAAATCAATAATTTTTTAATATAAAAAAGAGTGAATGATAAATGTTTGATATACGGTGCCTCCAACCAAGAGGACAAACATTAAGCTTGAAGTTTGTGGTGTTTTCAGAAAGAGACATATTCCTAGTTACATATAACATGTATCAATCTCTCTATCACTCAACCCACCGATTCAATTAAATTCCAAATCAAATAGTAATAACAATAATATCCAAACCCACTAGTTTTTGGACTTTTATGTAAGTGGATGATTTGGTAAAAGGGTACTTTCCCAGTTCCACGTGTGTGTACATTTTTTTTCTATTTTTTAATTTTTGTTTCAATTTGAACTCCATGCATTGCAAATAAATAATGTTGTGGACTTGTGTTGAAAATACCAAATGGTCTCATTCACCATACATTTGTTGAGGGGCCCCTTAAAAAACCAATTGTCTTTTCTCTTTGGTTGATTAGGATTAGACTGATGTTTTCAACACCACAACACCTATTTTTTCTTTCTTTTTTTTTCACTCCTTTCACATTTTACAAATCAGAAAATAAAAACAGCTTTACCTTACCTTAATCAAATTTAAATATTTTTTAAACTTTGTTTTTTCACCTCCTTTCTTCTATTTTTGGATTGTAATAAGACATTCTCCATAATTTTTCTTTGACAAATACATTTTGCATAAAATTTGAATTTTCTAAAACATATTTATTTTGAGATAATGACGGGTTAGATTAAATACGATTGGTGTAAGTAGTGTCGAATTGAAGTCAGATTGTTGAGGCTTATCGTGAGATTCTGATGGTAATTGGATATGTGATTTTGATAAGTTTATTGATGTGTGTAATGCATTCATTGCTGAAATATGGAGGGTCTTCAAAGGGTTACAATTGGCTCAGTTTAGGGGGTTCCGAGCCATGGAACTCTGTATCGATTTTGACGCAGTCATAAATAATTTGAAGGGAGGCAAGACAAATAATGTGGTGTGTTGGCAATTAATTCAGAAAATTCGGAGCTTGTTAGAATCAGATTGGGAGGTCATTTGTATTATA
>Ga0315915_1004344_pt1 | contig 17932 bp, 11 predicted proteins | sample MpolbnodulesMG_FD_207738 | JGI IMG/M metagenome (GOLD analysis project Ga0315915, IMG submission 207738) | Medicago polymorpha root nodule microbial communities from Los Angeles, California, United States - branched nodules | ecosystem: Host-associated > Plants > Roots > Nodule | place: USA...
TTTAATTAATGATGAGAGCAATTTTTTCATTTAATTATAATGATATCCTGTTTGTTATCATATGCGCATCAAACACATGATAGGATTAATGTTTATCATGTCCTTATCATATCCTATCTCTATCCAGCTTTATATCATATCCTGCCTTTATCCTATCCTGACCATCAAACAGGCCCTAAAGAGCTCATTTGAAGGAGTGTAATCAGAGAGGCCCATTCACGTGCATAGACCTGTCTGCTTATGTTTTAGAGAGAATTGGTCCATAGCTACGGTTTTCTATACAACAACAAACAACAACCAAGCCTTAACTGGATAAAATTAATCGAGTTCTTGATTTGTTGATTTCATTCCAATGTCAACTTTAATATTTATTGGCTGCTTTGTATATGATTGAGGGTTCAAGTCTTGGAAACAGCCTCTTGTGTAAAAACAGGGTAAGGCTGTATATAGTACACCAAAATGGTGGGGCCCCGTCCCGACCCTGCGTATGCGGGAGCTTTAGTGCACTAGGCTGCCCCGCCCTTCTGAATATGATTGAGCTTTACATCATCTTAAACTATAGAAAATGAATGGGAGAATAGGGAAACGTGGCCTATTACATCATCTTAAACTATAGAACATGAATGGGAGAATAGGGAAACCTGACCTATTAAAACTATCCCCTTTCTTTCTATTCCTTGTTATTACATATTACATAATTGATGACAATCCAGAGTCTTCTTATTCTTCAGGTGCTCAATATTGGAGATATCATCTTGTCTTGTCAAAGGAGCCAATGATAATCTTGTTGAGATAATTTATAATTTAACAATACATTCCTTTCAGGTATTTCTTAAAGGTTGTGTAGTACTTTATTTTTGTTGATATAATCCCTTTATAATTCTTTTGACGAGCATATGCATTTTTGTAAAAAATAAAGTTAATGTATGCTTGATATGTAGGCAACTAATGAGAGTGTTCATTATGAAGCATACAACACTTTGAGCAAAATTTTGAAGGTATGCTTTGCATGATTCTTTTTTCTGTTTCATTTTCTCTTGTTATATGTCTCAGTGTTGTTACTGGATGATGCAGGAGCACCCGTGCTATTCTTCTAAATATATGGAGCTAATTGATTTATTACTTAGTATAAAACCTCCAACTGATGTTGCTTCTCTTAGAAGCCGGTTTGTTTGTTTCCACACGCTGATGGTTCACATTGTGAAGGTCAGAAATCTTAATTATGATATTATTTCATTTTATATATATATTATGTGTCGATCTCCTTGGGTCTTGGGTATCAGGATGTGTAACCTTCTGTGATATATTTCTTCATCTATGTATGTATTTGGAAAATAGTCTTTTTATGGTGTGACCGAACGTACAGAACAAAGGTTACACATATGTTGTCTAAGGTGGGTAATTCAGCGTTTAAAGTTTGTCACGAAAGTACTTGCTGTCCCCATACCTTGTTTATAAAAAAATACCTAGATTCCGACCGGTCTAGCATGATAGCAACTTGAATATCCATATTTTTACCCATTGGATATCTATGTAATTAGACTTGAGCCGTAGATAGTCAATAGCAGAAGATGGCACCGCTATCACGACGGAGTGGTGGAGAGCGGTGGCCCACCTCCACAGCTGCCCAAACGTGTTGCATATTAATGATGTGGGTAACGCGGAAGATATCGTGTGTGGCGTGGAACCTTATGGCCGCAGCAATGGTTTTTTGTGGAAAACCGAAAAGTAGGAAAAAAATGTGGGTCAAGTCAAGTGGAGCAACTTGGATCCTGAATGTATTTGATGCAGTGATTTATGTATCTTACGAAATTGTGCTGTTTGCCTCTGGCTGAACTGTGAAATTGGGTTAACAAATGTTACATATCTGCATTATTTGTTTGTATGAGCCCGGTTCATTTGCAAATTAGAGTTTCTTTCTGAGATTTGCTTGGGAGGTTCATAGCCAATTTATTTTCATGCTCTTTTTTTTTTTGAACAATGAATGAAGGTGTACATACTATTTAAACTTAAGTGGTCTTCTCTTGATATGCATTCTGCAGATTAGCTTAGAAGAGGATGTGAACTCAAAGGCTTTTCTTATTCTGAATGAAATCATTATCACATTAAAAGATGTAAGTTCAAGTACATACCTTACACATTTCTTTCATTGGTTTAGCTTGGTCTGCTATGTATCATAATGGTAAGAAGAGATAGTAGCTGTACTAAATCATATGCATTGGTACCATGTAGGGAAAGGATGAAGCTAGGAAAGAAGCTTGCGATTTACTCTTAAATATAAGTTCTAGCTTGAGAGACTTATCCTGTGTTGGTCCTACTGAACCGTATCAAAAACTAGTTAGCATGGTAAATTCACTCTTCTTTTTAATGTTATTTATTTTTGTCAATCTAGTTTATTTTGAATTTTCCAAATTACACATCTTTCCTGTTGTTTCAAGCCAATAATTTTGCAATAAATGCAACTTCACACTATGTGTGCTTAGATGAACTTGTTTTTCAAGCCAATAATTTTGCAATAAATGCAATTTCACACTATGTGTGCTTAGATGAACTTGTTTTATGTAGGAAAAAAAAATTATATCATGTAATATTTGAGGTTAATAAGGGGGAGCCTTGGCGCAACGGCAAAGTTGTTGTCACGTGACTGAAAGGTCACGGGTTCAAGTCCTGGAAACAACCTCTTGTGTAAAAAACAGGGTAAGGCTGCGTACGATGCACCAAAATGGTGGGATTCCCAAACCCTGTGTATGCGGGAGCTTTGGTGCACCGGGCTGCCCTTTTTAATAGTTCAAAGTGATGATTTGCATTTCCTGGAATATATTAATGAGTTATAACTTCAATACTCTCAATATACAGATAATGGGATATCTTTCCGGTTCATCTCCCCATATAAAAAGTGGAGCAGTGTCTGCACTGTCAGTATTGGTATATAAGGATGCAAACCTTTGTGCCTCCATTCCTGATCTCGTTCCTTCTCTTTTATCGTTGCTGCACACCAAAGATACAGAAATCATAAAAGTGAGTGTTGTCAGTTCATTTTAAAGATCAAATAATTGTTTGAACCTATTTCTGTTATTGCTTAGAGTTTAACTTTACATCTGTAACAGGCTGTCTTGGGCTTTTTTAAAGTGATGGTGTCTTGCTTAGAAGCAAGAGAGTTGCAGAATATTCTCTCAGATGTTGTCTCTGAAATCATCCGTTGGTCGTCTGTTTCAAGACATCATTTTAAAACGAAGGCATGTCTAATTTCTAATATTAAGCTACTAGTCTTACCCATGCATAACGTGTACTTAAATAAGTACACCTACACAACATGGACTCTTGTCTATACTGGATTGAACCATAATAATGTTTTCTTTGTTGTCTATAGGTCACAGTCATATTTGAAATATTAATTCGGAAGTGTGGTTCTGCTGCTGTCAGAGTGGTTACCCCAGAGAAGTACATGGATTTTCTCAAGACAGTTTTAGAGGTACTGCTTTTCATATTAAATACCTACAATGGTAGTATTACCTTAGGTTTAGTCTGAGTCTAGCTATATGTGATGGAATCATATCCAAAAGCATGAATGTTGCTGACAGGGGCTTCAGGTTTTATATCAAGATTAAGCTCTAAAATGTTAAGGGTTATGGCTTTTATGGATAAATGACCAAGTTGCTTTAGAAAGTATATAAATACATTTTTTTGTATGTATGCTATCCATCAGGTTCGGTATGAAAGCTAAAATCATGGCGAATGTTCTGCCTTTATTGTTAATTTAGTTTTTTTTTCTTTTATCGTTTTTCTTTTTATGCTGTAGTTTTACATTAACTTTTTGCATTTGGATCAGATCTTTAAATAAGACCTTTAAAATTTAGTTGACTCAATTACTCAGGCAAAAACGATCTTTATATCAACCTTTAGTTACTTGTGGAAAATGCTATTTTGTTTTGGATTTTGTATTACTTTCAACTCAGCCTCGTTCAAAATTTGTAGTATTTCTAGAGGGTGATTATCAGACTGATTTCATGTTTGATAAAAAAAATTACGATGCCTGTTGGTGTGCAGAATCGACATGGAAAATCAAATGAAGCAGCCGCTAATGATACAGAAAATGCACCTGAAGTTTCAGCTGCCAAGGGGTATGGTTTTATTGCTTGTAAAGAAAATGTTAGCAGCTGATTTATTGTTTCCTTGAAGCTGAATTCTATTGTCTATCCCTCTCTCCTTTGTAGGTCGGAGCGGAGGAAACCTGATATTTCGAACACCCAAGAGAAAGACTTGTTTCGACAAAAAAAGAGAAAGGAGAAATTTGATAGAGACTTGTCAAGCAAAACTGAACCAACTAAGTTTAGGAGCAATGATGAATTCAGATCAGCCAAGAGAAGTAGGCATTCTAATGATACAAATTCTAATTTAAGGTCAGAAGGAAGTATGAAGGGCAATAAAAGCCGGTTCAAAAGTTTCACTCACGGTGATGGGAAGAGAAGGGACAAAGCTTCTAATGTACGGATAGGAGCTTCCAAATCAAACGAGTTCAAAAGGAAGTAATAGATGCTGGAGCTGCACAACACTAAAGGTGGTAAAACAGTCCATAGAAGTGTGGCATATATTTATGCTGTGTTGGTGTTGAATTAGAAGATCAAGTTGGTGTTTGCTCTCTATTGCTGCTATATAAGTAGGGATATAACAAGTCAAGGATTATAAGCAGGAGTTTTTACTTGCCTTTCCTGCTGACCAAGCATTACAGAGAAAATGCTTACTGCATGCATAACTTATGGGAGGAATTCAAGAGGGTGGTGAGAAAAGCTGTTGTACTATATAGCTTTGCATTGCTATCTTCTATGCATTTGTCACTATGTATTGCATTCCCTGACTGATGGTATAGATAAATCTTGATTTCTCATACCAATTTTATATAATCGTTATTCATGTTGAGACTTGTGGACATTGAGTATGCCCAAAACAGATATATTACTAATTGTTATGTAAACACGTATTTTTCTCCTTTGCCATTTTCGTTATATTTTTTCCCTTGTGCTTGCAAAACAGCCAATCAAACTTGATGCAGTTAATATTTTACTCTGTCAAGTATTAAATGAAAAGGATACCATTGTCAAAAAAAGAAAATATAAAAAGAGTGTTGGGTGATGATGCATATCCATGAGTGCAGATAGTAGTCATTTGCATCATCTAGTTGAACAAAAGTGATTCAGTGTCTGCTCCATATCTGTATGAGTGTATATGTCAGCTGAATGTTGAGAGTTTTAGCCAAGGGTATTTAAGAGTATCAACGTGTATAATTTTTTTTTCTTTTTATTAAAAAATTGCATAGGTTTTATTTTATTTTATTTTTGGACAAAGTCAAACTATTCAGAGGACCACTTTCCGAGGTCTTAGGCCAACATCATTAGATCAACCCTAGTGGTGGGTTAGTTTTAAAGTATTATTTTTTACAATAGAAAATAGTGTTCGCAAAAATATTAATACATTGGACTAACTTAGACAACAAAATTATTAATTAAACAAACAAAAATTAGGAAATTAGGTTATGGTTTCTTCCATGTAGAAATTTTTTATATTTAAGTACTAGAAACACTTTAGTAATTTATAATTTACAAATAGGTATGGATCCATCTACATATATAAATATCCATATACCGAGCATGTGTCCGTGATTGATTTTATTCACAGGTATATGTGGGTGTGGAATTTTTAGCCATCTGGGTGTGGAATTTTTAGCCATCTTTAATAGAAATCATTTATATATAAACTCTTGTGATATATTAGTGATTAATAAACAAGAGTTTAGTTGAGCTATACCCCAAAGAAGCCTTAACTTGACTAATACTAAAATTCTATTATATAATTTTAAATAAATTATATGGGCAATGCTGCAGTAGGCAGTAGCTATGTGTTTTTTCTTAGTTTCTTACCTTTTTATTGACTGTTGAGTTTCATAACAATTAAAAGTTTAGAGTTATGAATATACTTTCTTAAAAGTTTATCGTGTGATTTGTAAGTGCCCTCGTGATAAATAACCAGAATCAAAAGCACAAGCAAATTGATTTTGAGCCTTGCTCTGAAGTCAACAAGCTGTACTAATCATTGACTATTGACATGTATATTTTGAACTTGATTAACTATGAACTTATATTTGGAACTACATTAACTATGGATTTATATTTCTTTCTTCTGTTGTGCCCATTTCCTAGATTGTGCCAAAGGATTGGAGATGTAAAAGTTAGCTATATGTTAATTATATTAGTTAGGGGTTAGTTAGCCTAATTAGCTACATAAGTCTTTGATGTACTTACTTATGTGACAACTCTCTCATAATGAATGTTATTTTTCTAATTTCTTTTCTCTCAATTATGAGTTCTATTGAAGCTTAGTTGACTTATCTTTCTTTTCTTATTTTATTCTTGATCAATCTATTCATCTTCCAAAATAACCATTCTTACTTCACCTTCTTATTGTTCATGACATAATCAATCTCCCCATTCATTTCCAATCTACTTTGTAGCATGTGTAACACTTAGTGTAATAGAAATTTCCTCATCTAAACGATCAATGTGGTTGGCCTACGTCCTGTATTTTGAATGCTATTGTTCTTGTCTATTGGAAGAACCAATGGCAGGGATGCAAAAACCGATGGATGAAGAAATATTACTGAGTTCAACAAGACTCCGAAGAAATCAAGCAAAGTGGTCTAGAAAATTCCAGCAATAAGTTATGCATCGATTAGGTTCTTGGATTTGATCAAGATCAATAATTTTTCAAAATTTCTCAAAAACACTAAAATTGATGATATTCATTGCATTAGTCACATATGACATTTTAGCTTTTACCCATAAAAACAATAGATAGTAGTTAAGAGATCAAAATTTTATTCTTTTTCACATAATCGGCATTGTACCTTCTATCCATCCAAAAAAATGGACAGTTTAGCCAAATTCATTATTTTTTAGCCTAATTGGCATTCCGCCTTCTATCCATAAAAACAAATGGATGGTAAAACAATTTTTTTTTTCCGTCTAATTGTCATCGTCTAATCGATATTCTAACTTCTATCCATTCAGATCATGGATAGTTAAACAATAAAAAAAAAAAAATCTTTCTCTTTAGTATAATTTGCATTCTCGTGTGTGTGAATCTTTAATCAAATTAGCGAACACTTCGGTTCTTGATATCCAAACACTCTCTTCTCTGCAACCATTTATTTTCATCTAACCGACGTCAAATATATTCTATTTATTATGACATTTCTTCAATTTAGTAACAAGTGTTAATTTCCTCTCTTTTTTTTTGTTGTTCAAGGTTAAGGTTTTTGAGTTGTTGACCAATTAGAACGTGAATGTAGTTTGGAAATGATTTTATCGGAATGATTTTCATGTTTTGTTGATGAACGTAACTTGATGTTTTATAACATTGTTTTGTTTTGTCAACATGCTCATTCTCCCAATTTCAGTTCTGTCAAAACATGTTCATGTCCATTGTAACAAATCTACTGATCGGATCGGTTTGTAACTTCTCTAATCACTTCATAACTTTCGATGCATGTGTCTCAGAGTTCAAGCTATTTTGATGCATGTATTATAAATGATGTCAAACATTAACCTAAAACATTTTATAAATGCATCCAATCAAATCGTCGCAAATAAATATTTGTAGATATATTTTAGAAACTAACCTAAAAATGTTGTATTATAACAAAGTGACATTCTTATAAAATATAATTTGATGAATGTGTAATTTTTTTTACAGTCTATAGTTTTTAAACTCACAAAAACAAAAGCAAAAAACTCAAAAGGGCATGTTGCCAGAGTTGAGTTCTCATGAAACGCATTCTATTTAGATAATAAAAGATGTAAAACAGGTCTTTCCAGCTTCCTTTGATATGCTTGCCTTGGGACAGTGGAATGAGCTACGTGCTTTCTTTTTACGAGGAATCTCTTTCTTTGATAAATCTTCTAAACACCTTACATCTGATAGGGATCTGAAGGTTCTAAATTTTCCTTTATAGTATTTTGAGAGCCCCGTCCTATATAACACATGGAAGAAATTCATTTGTGCCATGAAATCAACAAAAAAATAATACCTTAAAATGTTTAATACATTACTAAAGTAGTTTGGATTTTGTCGACATACTTACTGGATATGAAGTTGGACCAAAAGCCCAGAAAAATCACTTAGAGGCTCAAAAGATGATGATGATGATGATATGTTTGGTGAAAATGTTGCTTCATTTGATTCCTTGACCTCAAGTGGGGCATTATAATCATTTCCTTCTTCAATATTCAAGCAACCATACACTGCAAAAGATACATTATTACTAGAATTACTTATCATCTCGTTTGTATCCATTCTTTTTATTGCGTGTTGAAGCATCAAAGAGCAAGCAAGTTGAAAATCTTCATTTATCTGTGAAACTTGAAAACACTGAAGTTGGATGTTATATATTCAAGCTTATTTATTTATTTATTAATATATTTAGGAGTAAGATGATAAGCACTTTAGCTCTTTTAATATTGTTCTTAGTTGCTTTTGGTTGCTCTTTAAGATCATTATTTTGTATATTATATTGAATATAGGGTGGATTTCAAGGATAAAGGTTAGTCATTATCTATAAATCCAACTGCATTTTTGTTTTCATTTTATGGGGTATCTATTAAGAAACGAAAAGTTTGTGGAATTGGATCTTTAAAATCCATCAATAAGTTTGGCGTGTTAGGTCATGACAAATGATATTGTAAAAAAAAAGTTCATACCAAATAAAGTTATCAAGCATAGCTTAGCACAAGACAAATAAAATCCAAATGCAATTTGGCAAAGCATTTTCTCCTTTGCTAATAGACTTGGTCTGGCCATAACCTTACACAACTCATCTTTAAGATCAACCCAAGCATAGAATTAGACAAGTCATTGATATGTTGGGATTCACTATGAATTTGAAAGAAAAGTTTAATTATTATACTGTATCGGTGTATAATTATTTTACATATGCATCAAATAATGTATGGTTACGTCAATTAATGAATATGACAACTCATGTATTTTTAAATTTATTAGATGATATGACAGAACATCGTTAGATGCATGTGTAAAATAATTGTACGCTAACATAGTGTACTAGTTACATTCTTGAAAGAATGACAACGAGCACCATGATTTCTGCAAATCAACCCTAATACCAAACATCCACTTAGACCCTAGTCCATTACAATCGTTCTACAAGTAGAACACAAATTAGTGATAAAAGTTACAAGACTTGTATATAATTTGTTCAGTTTAGACAACTCTAGGCCTGACCTTGCCTAGTTAAACCGATCTCATGGTGATAAAGGACTTTGCGATAAAGGACCTTGCCTTGAATCAAACTGCACAATATTCTATGGCCCCTTTTTGCGATAGAAATGATAACTAGACACATTATTTTTTACACAAATACGACACCAGGGGCAAACCCGGGATTTCCATTAAAATGCAAGGACATAATTGGTTTTTCAGCAGAAACTGATAGGTAATTTCGTGATTTTCGATCCAATTTCTTTCTGTCTCATAACTTTCTCACTTTCCACCACCACGATGACACTCTGTTTCACCACCACGCCACCTTCTCTGATCCACCCTCCATCCTCACCACCACATTCTCTCCACCTTTTACAGATCAAGTCGCAGGAAGAGAGAAATTCATAAGAGAGATATGCAGATAAGAGATAAGAGTGAGAACATGAGAGACAGATAGAGACCTACAGACAGTGGATTTGCATAGGAGAGAGAGTGAACAAGTGGTTGTTGATGGATTTGCAGAGATGGACAGAGTCGAGGACGGTGGCCGGAAGGGTTTTACAAAAGTTGTAGTCTTGTAGAGACGATGGCAGAGGAGATGGTGGCTTGCAAAGACAATGGTAGGATGGGGGCCACACAGATGAGAAGGAGAGAGTCTGAGCAGCAGGAAAGGTATAAATGAACGGTGTATACAATGTCGCATTTGTGTCAAAAATAGTGTTCAGATTTCTGTTTTTGCAAACTAAGAAATGTCATTCCTTGTAACTGACAATTTAGTTTTGACCAAAGAAATGAAGTGAAACACAATGGAATGAACTAATTAGAATTAAAAATAAATAAATTAAACATTACTATCACATCATTACATTTCACCCCACTCAAATTCTATGTTATACCACCGATCCAAACATACCCTTAAGTCACCGATCCAAACATACCCTTAAGTTTCCGTACTTTATTATTGCTCTGTTTTTGTTTTTGTTTGTTCTTTATAAGAGATAACCGCAACAAAAAACTACGTGAATACTCTAACAGATGCCAAAGGGTTCAACAAAGCCCAAAAATGCATACCACAAAATTTGAAACTCATACAAGTATTTATTACATTTTGCATATCCACCAAATTTCACAAGTGAAAAAAAATGTATTCTAAACAATGAAGAATTCTAGATCTGTTTCGAAATACAAAAATAGCTTGAAGTCTATAATCAACACATTACTTGGTGACTCTGTAAGCCTGCAAACCAAAGACAAATTCAGTTTAGTCTATAATGATAGATAAACATATAATAACAACATCAAAATGATTGTTTGAAGTATTTTTCTAATTCTAAACGAGGCTGACCTTGACTCTTTTTAGTAGCTCTTTAGCATTGCTGTCATTTTTGAAGTGTTGCCTTACAGGCTGCATATTTCCAAGAAACAAACATTTAGTAAACAAAGTAAGGGTCCAATGCCACTTGAAAATTGCTTTTCTAACATCAAAAACTTCCTAAAAACACATATAAAATACTTAAATGCCCCCAGCGGTAGTTAACTACCGCTAACTTATAACTAGAAAACATACCCACTATTTTTCTGATATTACTACACTGTAAAAGTTGTGACATTTTCTTATAAATAGGATCAACAAATTTTTTGGAAATTTTATTATAATACGGACCAGAGGGGGTATTTAATTAAAACACCTCCCCTCTCTTACCCCACCTTCCATGAAAATCTCTACCCTCCGTTTGAACCAAACAAACCCTTAGTCGTCTTTCGGTTAACAAAATAACTGTAAAATCAGAGAACATTTCCTCTAGCTCTCCCCTGATAGTGTATACTAATTAAGGATCTCAATCTATCATATATTATCCATCACATTAAATTTTTAAATTGAACATGTTAAAGCATATTAACCAATACAAATAAGACAATTCTGACTAAAAATATTGTCAACCTAGTACATAGATAGTAGAGATTTCTTTTAAAAATTAAGAGGAGGTATACAAAGATGCATAAACATAACCAGGAAACATTACCTCTAGAATTTTATTCAATGACTTCGACAAAGCTGGTTTAAGGTCAGCTGGATGTAACTCTCCGCTTTCATAGTCGGCAATCAACTCTTCAAAGCTTTTGAACGTCCTACATAGAATGAAAGCATGAACATATATCAACCAAACAATTGAATACAAGAATCAAAATGTTAGCATCAGACTGAAGCCAGCCAGAATGGTTTAGGAAACTACTACTATTATAAATGGAACATGAAGTTCAAAATGAGGAAAGAGAAGGACTTACTTATTACCACCATTATCTGCATTACGCTCCACAGTAAACTCGTTAAACCAAGGTAAGATAAGATATTTAATGTACTCCAAGCATGGGTTTCCTTCCACAATCTTTGGCGGGCAATATGCCTTTTTTATTTTCACATTCACTTCAGCCTGTGATATCCAAATACAAAGATTGAACAGTCAATATTTTTAAAACAGCTTATCAAAAAAATATTAAAACAGAATCACAAAAAAAAAAATGAAAATCTTTACCAGAAAGGAATAAATAGCCACAATCTTATATAAAATCACAACCTTTTATTCCTTCATTCAAAATATTTTTCTGTCAAATTCTCTTTTTATGTTTTTGAAATTTTAGCAAAATAAATTTTTTCTTAGCTGTCATCAAGTTCAAAACAAAACATAACTAGATAGGACAATTGAACTTCCCCTTTTTAGTAATGACAAATTTAAATGCCCTTTTAGCTTACCTCTTCATCCTCCATGTAAATGGATGATAAAGGGTCACTTTTTGACATCTTCTCTTGCCCTTGTTGTAGACCAGGTAACATGTCTGAAAATCACCCGAGGATCAATTAGTAAGTGACAACACAACTCCAATATACACTAGCTGAAAGGAAATCTGGAGATTACGGTGTGATAAGATGACGGGTTTGTTCTTCCTCTTAATAACATCACAATACTCTCTGGCAAGTACATTCACTTTTCTCTGATCCATTCCCAATTGGCAGATGTCGGCCTATTTTAAGATAAAAATATTCATGATTATTCACTAATATGTTTCAAGCAAATTGACAACTACAGATGAAGCCAGGACATAATAAACAGCACAACATTTAAATACTTAAACATGAGAAATAAAAATTAATATCATCTGGTTTACAATTTTACAGATAGAAACTATAAGAAACTAAGACGGGAACATCCAAGAACAGAGCACTTGAAATTAAAGAGAAGAAGTCGTTCATCATACAGTTAACACATCCAAGGCTGTGAACATCTATCATAATTTATAAGTTCCATTTTCAAAACTAACATTGCAAAAACCATGTATTCATTTATGGAAAAAACTTAGGTACAATTCCTAAGTTGCTTTTCATATGGTTCTTAACTAAATTCACCATGATTTCATCAAATCCATCATTTTCTCAAAGTTTGTTCTATCCAACAAAGGTGTATTTTTAGTTAAGAACCATATGAAAAGCACCTAAAGAATTGCACCTAAGTTTTGCCCTTCATTTATTTCTTTGATAGTTCTCTACAGTAACATCCATCACAAGCCTAAAAAGGACATCATTCTATAAGTTAAATGTCAAGCAAAGCAAAAAATGCAATAATTTATATATAAGTTCAAGCAATCAATGCAAGCATCAATATATAGGGAAATAGTGAACTTCACCTTGAGGAAAAAAATGTCAGCACACTGCATACATGGATAGAATATTTGAGCAGCGGTTAATTCATCTTGTTCACTCCGTCCCATAATTTGGCTACACCTATAAATTGGAAAAGCCAAACATGAAACAACATTCCAGATCCATTATTCAGTGGATCATATGAAAGCATTTTCATATCATAATAAAAGGAACCTGATAATTCTTTTAAGGTTGTTCTTCTGAGCTATATCCAACACAAGAGGCCAATACTCATCAGCTCTGGCATTAATCTCTTTAGACGACCACAAAAACTCAACTTTTCCTCCTTCCAGATCCATCCCAACGGCTTTCCAAATTTCGATCAAGTAGCGGCCAACAATCTCAATTTTCTTCAAATCTCCACCCATTTTGTTATTAAGCTTAGCAAACCAATCAGCAATCCATATTTTGACTAGGCAACCAGCGGATGTTAGCTTGTTCACATTGATTGTTTTCATGACACCCTAGATATACATAAAAAAAACTACAAAATCACAAACCAGTACAACACCTTCAACAACTAAATTAAAAATTGATTTTTCTCATACAAATATTTAGTTATTTTAAAGCAAAACTTATTTTGTCACTAATCCTCAGTTTAACTAAATGTCACCAAAAATAGTTATTGCCGTAGATTGAAAAAATTATCCATAGAATCTCACCTTGAACAATTTTTCCTACATCTAATTTTGATTCTTTAGCTTTCTACACACACACACACACACATCTGATGTCAAGTATGGCTTGTTTCAGGCTTTCAGGTTTCTGGGAAGAAATAAATAAATCACTGTGGGGGATAATGCAACATTAGTCTTCCTGCAAAAGAATTTTGCGCAGGCTCTTCATGTAGATCCAGTATTGAATCTTATGGTAGTAATACTACGGAATCATTTTAAGGGTTTTGATTGTGTAAAAACATACGGTGTCAGTCTGTATTTTATGTATCTTATACTGCAAAATTGCATGCAATGCACTATGTTAATTTAAATAGATATTGAAGAAGGATAAAGGAAAAACGGTTGGCCTTTATGTATGATACTACTCCGGTTTCAATTATAAGATAAAGTTAACTTTTTAGACTCATTGAATAAATGATGTATCAAGTCTATATTAGGAACTAGATACATCATTTATTTCAGAACCTAAAAAGTAAATTGGCTTAAATGCACTTTTGGTCCCCTTTTCATAAAAAGGGAGTTTTGATCCCCCTATTTTAAAAACCAACATTTTGGTCCCCAGTTTTAATTTTTTGAGTTTTGGTCCCCCGCCCCAATGTGGAGTCAATTTGGTTGATGTGGCATTGACCACTAATGACATGGCAACACCTAAATGGACAAGTTTTTTTTTACGTCATTACTAATTTATTTAATTCAATAATAAATATTTTTAACTAAAAAAATCTTTTTTATCCAAAAAAAGTATTCCATTAATCTTCATCTCTTCATCAATGGTGTTCATCATCTTCATCCATAAATTTAAATTCGGAAAATTTCTTCAAAAAATTAAAAATTAAAAATCACCATTAAAATCAATAAACTCATTCAAATCAAAATTATCTTCTATAAACCTAAAACATCTTCAAAAATCAAAACCCCCAACTTGTCACCATACCCCTAAATTTAGACATTGCCACGTCATTAATGGTCAATGCCACATCAACCAAATTGACTCCAAATTTGGGTGGGGGACCAAAACTGGGACCAAAATGTTGGTTTTTAAAATAGGGGGACCAACAGTGCATTTAAGACCGAAGGGACAAATGCATGAACTATTGTCAAACTGTTATTGGATTATGGTGAAGAGTAGGGTCTAAACATTGTTTTAATTATAACTTTAGTTGAGACGCCACAATTAGTTGGATAATTCTTATTGTAGAGTAAATGTGGTATCAATATCACAAAAGTACGATGAAAGTCCATCACTCAATTTAATAAGACTGCACTCGATATATCAAGACTGATTCAGAGGAGCTTTTGAAAGTAGAACTCTAAAGTGTTTATTTTTCCATTACAAGGTTTAGAAAAATTATTTTGAATAGGGATGGATTGTTTCACACTAAATTTCTTATCTTTTGAGTTGATATGTCCAATAAATTAATTAAAACAAAATTTTTGTGTGGGTAAAGGAATCATTCCTTTAGGAGAGTATAAAACCAGGTAGACGAATAATCCTCCTAAATCTAAAAGGAAATATTGTTCGTGTGTTTATTGAAAGAAATTAGTTAGATGTTTAATATTTTGGTGTCAAACTCAACTTTGACATCTTGGTGTCAATGGGCCCCATCTCATTTTGATTCTAATTTTCACTGATTCTATTCTGTTTCGCAGAAGAATCGGTGACCAGATTCTTCCAACAAAAGTTAAATCCACGATCCTGAGGAACGACCCACACTCATAACCAGAATTAAAAACAGCAAGCATCTAATTTTGACATAAAAGACACCCACAACATTCATGAACTCTATTGTAGAGAGAGACAGAGGCGGAAGTGGGTGAACTTTTGGGAACACTCAATCATGAGAGTTAGCAAATAGAGTTAAGAGCGATGCAGAATAACATAACAAGAGTGTCATGTGATGGATTCTAAATAAAAATAGTTATGTGATGTTTTTAATCATTTTTTTTACTTGAAATCATAAATTTATTTCTAAATAATAAAATATTAAATTGATTTATTATAGAATAAAATCAATTTCTTGATGCAAAACAATGGAATTTAATAAATTGTAACAAAAAAGTATAATTTTAAAACTATTATGTATCAACCAAATTTTCAGGATTGTCCAAATTTTCAGGATTTGAGTTTGTGAATGAGTCGTCTAGAACTTTCCAATTTTAGGGATTATGGACCTTGAAGATCTCGAACATGTGATGTGGCTTCTGTTTGTCTTGTTTTAGTGAATGTGCTTGAAGACAAACAAACAGAAGAAATGAAAGTTACAGCCATGTGTGCTTTGTGAAATCTCGTGATGAATAGTCGATCAAATAGAAGAGCGGCTGCAGAGGCCGCTAGTGTTTGGGTTGTAACTGATCTCATAGGTTCAAGTAATCCTCAAACTTCTGTTCAAGCTGCAATAATTATTAAACTTCTGATCTTAGATGATACCATTTAAGAGTATGCTTCTAGCGAAATAGTCAGAGCTATCACTAGTGAATTTTATCTTGCTTATTGTTAAAAGAAAGCCAAATATCCTTCTAGCAGGGGGATGATGAGAATAATTCAGACCACTTAGAGGTTGAGCCTCTGAATTGCTATTCTTATCATACAATTAGTTTAGGACTTCTTCCATTAAAAGAATGGCAGATCACTTTGACACAGAATGATGGTTAAGCAAGATAAAACCCACAGGGTGATTGCTCGAACTATTTCGCTAGAAGCATACTCTTGAATAGTATCGTCTAAGAACAAAAGCTTAATAATTATAGCAACCTGAGCAAATGTTTGAGAATTTTTTTAACCTATGAGATTCGTTACAACCAGAACACCAGCGGGTTCTTCTATTTGATCTACTGTTCATCACGAGATTTAGCAAAGCACATATAGATGTAACTTTAATTTCTTTAGTCTGTTCCTCTTCAAGCGCATTCACCAAAAACCGCACCACGTGTTCGAGCAAGAGCTCAATATAATTCATCCCTAAAACTGAGAAGTACTAGACAACTCATTATTGATGTTATGCCACATACTGTGGACAATCTTGAATACAAATTAGTTCTCCTTTTTCAAAGAACAAATCTCTATTTTCCTCTACATTTTCAAAAGAATAAAAGGAATTAGTTAAAATATGTCTGTGGTTCATGCAAATATACCATTTTTTGTTTTTTGTCCTTGTAATATTTTGTTTTTTGTTTTTATTCCCTGCAGACATACAACGTTTTGCTTTTGGCACTTATTGTTTTGTTTTAGTTCCTGCAAAATTTATTCATATTGGAAATGATCCAACGTAGAATAGTTTATTTTAGTCCGTCAAAATAAGGACCAATTAAAACATGAACAAAAATTACAGCGACTAAAGCAAAACACCAAGACCAAAACTCAAAAATGATATGCTTGAAGGGACTAAAAACAAAAACAAAAAAAAAATACAAGGACTTAAACCAAAAAATGGTAAACTTGCAGGGAACAGAAACATATTTAAACCAAAGAAATTTGATAGCAAATGGGTTAGTTTCTCATTAGTAGTCAACAATCAAGAAAATTATTTGCTATCATGCAAATCTCAGTCTCAACAAACATGTTAGACTTTTCTGGAATACTATTACTTATTAGTAATGAACAATTGGGAAAACCTTGGGCATATATGCAAATCTAATGTTTAATGTATTTTCACTCACTTAACACTTGTATTGAGTAGTGTAGGCATTTTTAGTGATATTAGAGTTACACGTTTGTTTTCCACTATGGGCCTGTTTGGATAATCAACTTATTTGCAGTTTATGGCACAAGCACTTACCATGATAAGAGCTTGTGCATAAGCTATCTTGTACAGAACTTATGAAAATAAGCTGAAAACAGGTAATGAGGTATTTTTACCTGAGCAATGTGCATTCGTCCAGAAGGTTCAAAACCATCATAACAAACAGGCTGAGGCTTTTTAGCCAGGAGGTTGAGAAGTTCATCTTCTTGAATGCACTCTTCTCCGATGCTTCTCACGATCTCAAATCTCTGCTCCGCACTCAACAACCTATGATTGATTATTCATCAATAATGAAAATTGAAAACAGAATATAGAATCTAGATTAGAACGAGAGAACAGAAAATTACTGCGGTGTTGGATTTGGATTTGGATTGGTAGATGATGATTCAGCGACGGACAATGATTCCAGTCCTACTGCGGCGGCTACTGCTTCTTCTGCCATTTAGGGTTTTGACTTTCAACACTATCGCTTTGGTCAGAATTTCAATCTTACAAAGGCGTCACAATTTTATGGACAACAGCATCCCTAACGCACGTGCCTTTATACT
>Ga0315915_1004346_pt1 | contig 17924 bp, 5 predicted proteins | sample MpolbnodulesMG_FD_207738 | JGI IMG/M metagenome (GOLD analysis project Ga0315915, IMG submission 207738) | Medicago polymorpha root nodule microbial communities from Los Angeles, California, United States - branched nodules | ecosystem: Host-associated > Plants > Roots > Nodule | place: USA...
GTATAATTAGCATTTATATTGATCACTAATATATCATATATTATGGTTAAGGGTTGTCCCGTTAAAGGTCTCTTTGTTTGCTTGGCGCTTCCTACTTAATCGACTTCCTACCAGAGATAATTTACTGAGAAGGTATGTGTTGACCATTGATGAGCAGCTTTGTACAAGAGGATCCAGGTGTAATGAGGATAGAGATCATTTGACTGTTTCTTGTGATTTTTTCGGCTGCATTTGGTATGTTATTTGCGGTTGATTCGGGATTTCTTCGGAATTTTCTCGGAATTTAATTGTGCATCTAAACCAGTTTTGCGGCTTGGGAGGTTTGTCTAAAAATATGTGCTTAGTGTTTAAGATGTTATGGTTAGCGGTTGTTTCCATTATTTGGAAAGAGGGAAATAGGCGTAATTTTCAACATAAGGAGGAGCATATTCTTTCCATGGGCAAACAGGTTAAGCTTCATGTGTTTTTGTGGTTTAAATCGAAATTTGGTTTATTCGATTTTGACTACAATTTTTAAAGGCAAAATCCTATGTTATGCCTAACCTCTTAAACTTAGCTCCTTGATGTTCCTTGTTTTTGTTTTGTTTTCTCATTGTCAAGTTTGTAATTTGAACTTTTTAAGTCTTCCTTAGCACACCTTGTGTTGGATGACTTTTTTGTGGTGGTAATATACCAATTTAGCCTCTTAAAAAATATATATATATCACAAATAAATGATAGTTATACCCTCCATCTCTGTATGAAAACATTTAAAATCCGCTAATGTTTTCTTTCGAGTGACGAAAATCCAATTATAATGAAAATTATGTGATGTGTGAAAGAGATAATACACTTTATTTATATTCATTCCAAAGTTTTTTCTATGGACGATAGTAAGTGAAAAAGATAATGAGTTGTCCTCTTCAATCCTCACCCAAATGGAAAAGTTCACTCCTCAAACGGTAAAGGACAAAAACTCATTTGAAAGAGAAAGGAGGGAACATGTTTTATTCATCTATTCATTGGATCATTGGGTTCCATTAGGTAGCATTATTGCTTTAATAGATGGTGGTTACATAGTACTTCCAAGTAGAAAAAACATGGTGATTGCTCTACGGACCACTCAGTTTGCTTAAAAATCTCTAAAATTTATCAATTGTAATTGAGAATCACACAAAACTTATCGGAAGTTATGACCCAATGGACGTTGTTTCAATCGAAGCATAAATTTTAATTGACTTATTTCATAAGTTAAACAATGTATAGAACAATTCTCAAAAAGCATATCCAATGAAGTAATGTGTTCGCTACTTTTGTCAATAATGAACGGTAATTTCATAAGGGAAGGGGCATGCATCAGTTTATGGTAAAATGGAATGGCATTGGGAGCCCATGAATCAAGTCTTTCAAATAGGTGAAACAAACGTAAGTAAATACACTTGCTAACACTAGCACTGTGTTTGGAATGAAAGAGATACGTGAGAGAGAGATTGCCGAGAGAGAAAGTGTGAAGAGAGGTGGCTTTTCTCTAGTTTGGAGCATGAGAGAGTTAGTGAAGAGAGATTATATTTCATGGGTCCCACCTACTTTTTATTTCTCTTCACTTATGAGAAGAAAGTGTCTTGATGTGTTTAATTCCAAAACTGTCCTCCTCTACTTTTCAAAGCTGATTTCTTTGATTGAATGCTAACACGTGAAGGTATATGATATTATCAAGGGGTATGTTTTAATCAATTTACTTATTAAAATAATAATAAAATTAATTATGTAAATTAATAACTAAAATAATAACTAAATTATATTAAAAGACAAAATAAACTTGACCAAAAAGAAAAAGTCAATCAAATTTAAATGCAAGTATATTTTTGTCTTTAAAATTAAACACACTTCTCTCTCTTTTATTTCACTCTTCTTTCTTTTGTACTAAACAACCCCTCAAATCTACTTTATTTCTCATCTATTTCTCTCTTCTCGGAGTCAAACACACCCTAAATGAAAAAAACAAACATAAGTAAATACTTATACTCCAGTGCACCACAAGTTCCAAAATACACCAAAAGCACCCTACAAAATGCAGTAACATAAAAGGCAAATGTTATATGAACAACCAAAAAGGTTGTCCACACCGTCTATTACTACTGTTCACTATACAAATTTATTATTTTAATCATTTTTAATTACATTGGTTTGCGTGTCAAGCTTAATGATTTCCTATGAAAGCTACGCTGTAGAATAGGTTGTAGAAATTAAAAATTTGGTTGTCAATATAACCCTGCTCACATAAAATGGACATGGATAATCAATAGCAGGTGCTCATCTACAATAACACAACCTACAAATCTAAAATGGAATACTTCACTAAATCCCACACCCAGAATATCATAAAAAATGTTATGGTTCACTGCTATGTGAATATGTGAAGCCAGCCTAGCACGGTTCCCTCCGTTCTAGAGACTAGGAGACCTGAATCTTGACAGAAATCCCAGGGCCTAACTCTTTACTTGGAGCGGGCAGGCCAACATAGCGTACCCAATAGATCAACCAAGTCCAAGCAATGTTCCAACCCCCATTTGGGTCACAAGTTGACGTTACCTAACTCGGCTTTGTGAACCAAAGATTGGAAATCAGTTCTATAGTTGGAAGGTTTCAATAAAACATCTCCACAACAAGCCTAAAGTACTCAAACATAGGAAGAAAAAAAATCTAGCAAATGTTCTGATATACTGAATACTATGAATCCAATAAACTCAAAATCACATTGACTAATACCAATGCTGGAAAAGTTAGGAAAATAGGCAATAAGGCATTTTAAATTGCAATCAGTAAATGCTTACGGCCACAACACATACACTTATCGATGATTTCTTACAATAATAAGAATATCAACAAAAACAATAAACCGTAACCACAATTTAACCATTTCTATATACACATTGGAAAATACTTTGGTGACATCGTGGTGGGTGACATTGGTCAACCACAATGTCACACATGTACAAAGAAACAAAAAAATATTGTGAAAGAGAAAGAAGAAAGACACTTGTCACATTGTGGTTGGCCAATGTCACCAACGACAATTTCACCCAAGTGCTATAAACATTGGCATTCATGATCAGACACACTCACACATATATCAATATAAACCTTTGACACAAACATAACTCAAGGAAAATCGCCTTCCTGTTTCTCAAAGTACATGCACAACAACTGTCTTGGGTTTGTACATTTGTGCAACTTCTCAGACATTTGCTTACAGCTATGACATTCTAAAAAGGGAAAAAGTCATAGTTTGTACACCAATTTCCACCAAATTGTACCTTCCAAATCACTCCACAAACACATCCACACCACACCCATTATTCCCAAATTCTATTCAGAAGAAATAATATAAAAAATGTAGAATAAAATATTGAACATACAAGTCTCCTGCCTAAATTTTCACTTCTATAATGCATAGAAATGAATTGAAAACTATTAAAAAATTAAAATATACACAACTCCTTTATATTAAAAAAATATTTGTAACAAGAGAGGAAAATTAAAAAGGTAAAACAAAGTTAGCTAATATATACATTGTTAGAACAACCTAACATAATCTTTTCAGCAAAAATTAACAAAAAAAAACTACAACAACTAATTAACCTAACAAATAAAAACAAAATTAATTATCATTCAATATTTTTGATTTCATTATTATTAGGAAAACAAGAAGGGCACCTAAGAAGACCATTCTCATTACAAACATTACAAACTTTAAATCCAACTTTATCATTATACACCTTCCTGCTCCCATTACACACGTTACATAGAACAAACCTATGACCAGCGCACACGTGGCATTCAATTGGATCCACTACGGGTAAATCTTCTAGCATTTTCTTGAGCTCGCCAATCTCATGCATTGATCTAATCTCTTCACCTCCACCGATATATTTTCCAGCAATAAAAACACGTGGCAAAGTTAACCCGGTTTGACCGGTTCGATCCATTATCCGGTTCAGTTCGGTCAAGAAAGACGAATCTATGGACACGTCGCGTTCGTCGAGATTAACGTGGAAAGCGCGTAGGATTGTGAGTGCGCTTTTGCAGTCTTCGAAGATTGGTCGAACCACGCGCAGGCTTGTGAAGTATATCACCACGCGCTGTTCTGTTCCTGGGAAATAAATGGGTTTTGGCGGTGATGGTTGTGGAGTTTGTTTCTCCGGCACGTGTGTGTCATTGTTTAGTGGGTTTTCGGGTTGAGAGATGGAGCGTGGGAGTTTGAGGGGAGATGACCAGGCACGGAGGAGAGTGTTGGCGAAAAGGACACGGTGGAAGACTTGTTTTGTTGTGGATTGTGAAGAAGGTAGAGGTTGTTGAGGTGGTTCTTGAAGAATTAGGGTTTGAATGTCTTTGAAGGAAGAACAAGAGAATGAGGATGAAGAAGATTTGTTATGAATCTTAGATGTTGATTTTCCCCATGGTTTCCACATTGAATGTGGAGAATGAAAGTTACTACCTTTGTGTTGTTGTTTTGTTTCTTTGTTGTTTTTTTCTTCTTTTATCTCTTGGTTCAATTTTTGTGGGGAGATGAGAAATGGGTTTAGAGAAAGGTAGGATTTTTTGGTGGATAGTAAGCTTTTTGGATGAAAATGGGGGAATTGAGAAATGGGTATGAGGAAAGGATGAATATTTGGGTTTTTTTTTTTTTGGAGGAGGACAAATGGGGAAATTTGGGGTTTGTTGTCAATTTTTAATGATGTTTGGAGATGGGTGAATAGATGGATTGAAAGAGAGGGTTGGATTTGGGTTGATTGAAGTTTAGGTTTTGGTGGTAGTGAATAGTGAATGAGGGGAGAGGTGTAAAAGTGGGTGGTGGTGAATTTGCATGTGTGCAAAGTTTGGGGATGTCCTTAGCTTTTTTATGTTTCTCTTTTAAGCTTTTGTTTGAGACAAAGAAACAGAGAGGAAGCTAGAGACTTGAGAGAAAAATAATTGGAAATTAGGGAAAGGGAAATTGTGTTAGGGTAGAAAGGGGGTAATGTGAGACGGTGGTTAGGCAGTTGAGGGTGAGAGGCCCTTGTTATTACAGCTTACAAGTTTAAGTAATAAAATTGATAATGATAATTTATGGATGAGTGAGAGAACCTTTTTTTTTTTAAAGGAATGAGTGAGAACCTTTGTTTCTCTCTTAAGAATAATTACACATTTGATTAACATGAGGTCTTTATTATTCACCTAATCATGTAATTGTGTCAAATAATGTAATGTAATACATCATCATTTTAGTGAGATACATTATCTTAATTTACAAAGGATCTAATTATTCCCGGCTCAAATAACCCCTTATTATAAAATAAATGGGTAGATAATATTAATTAGTTAATACATTTTTTAGTTTCTACGGTAAGTTTAGTAAATGGTCAGAAAGTTTAGTAAATGGGTAGATCATATTATTTAACACATTTATCTTTTACGATAGAGTTTGTTTATGTTTCATCTTAATATTTGTCCGTTATCTTTAAATGTTTGAGCCGGAATTCTTGAATGTTGGCTTGGAGAGAATGAACACTCAGAATTCTATAATTTGATTTTGACGCAAACAGACTTTTCAGAGGATAAGCTTTATGATGATGTCTTAGCTTGTTGAGGATAATTCTTCGAAGTTTCATGACTTATCTATCTTCACTTGGTGAAGCTCGCAGCTCAATCTTGAAATAAGATAAGGTTTTTAGAAGTGTTAACTTTTTATGCATTGTTGATTAGACGATCAATCTCATTTTTTAATTAATTAATCTTTAAATCCCCAAATCAATCTCAATTTGACCCAAATATGCATAAATGAAGGATAATCTATGTTTACTTTGCTTCAATGATGAACACCTATTTGGTTTTGTAATGATCCAAATCTTAAAAAACACAACTTATGATTTCTTCTCTGAGCCTTCACGTCACACTAGCATACACAAATCAAGTCCTTGATCACGGATCTTAAATGATACATGGACATAAGTAAATAATTTTTGCAATAAAACTAATGGAGATGACCAAAATAGTTAACATAAGAATAGATAAAAGACTAAATTAAAACGTTTAATTGTCAAGGGACCATTTTAAAATAAAAAATTAAGTTATGAAATCAGATGATCAATTAAGCCAATTAAAACATTAAAAAGTTGGGTGGTAGATCCTTATTGCAACTAGGCATGACAATGGGGCGGGGTAGGGACGGGTTTTACCTTCCCCGTCCCCATACCCTACTCCCATATACTTATCCATTACCCTACTCATACCCAACGGGGATGAGAAATCGACTTTCATCCCCGTCCTTGACAGGTTCGGATATCCCCGCCCCATCCTCATTCCCGCAATGGATAATTTTCTTAAATAAAAATAGAAGTATTTTTCAGCCCCTAGCGCAATGTTGTAATGCATTAGTCAGCAAAGAGATGATGACGATCGATGACTATGGTGAATGAGAAGATAGAGACTGAGAATGTGAGATATGGAAGGAGAAAAAAGATAACTATGCTAAATAATAGTCATATGAAAGACTGATACTCTGATTGAGACTGATATTCTGACTGTGTGAGTGAAATGCTTTAGGGTTTGGGTTTCTATTTATATAAAAGGGGCAGTAAATTGATTTTCTACATTCGAAACGGGTTTGAGTATGGGTTTGGGGTTGATACTTATATCCTCGTTACCCGTCCCATACACGTGTTTTTAAATCAAGGAAAACCCATACCCACACCCATACTCAGTCAAAACGGAGAAAATCTGTCAAATTATGTTTGGTTTAAATGGGTACCTGTGGATATGAATTTTATTGCCATGCCTAATTGCAAACAAGTGTACTCATGGCGATAATGACTCATGCACCAGATGTTTTCTTCCCACTAATAGTATACAATTAACTGACAATTACGTGCACCATTCTATGACATTGTCATGTTGCAAATTGCAATAGACACTCATCAAGATTGAAGTCATTGAACTGACAATTGAAGTCTCCATCATATATATGATTTCACCAACATGGAAGCAAGCATGGAGCTTAATATCCTTACTTTCCCAGCAACCCGTGGTACGTCTTCACCAAGTTGATGTGGCAGGGGCCATTTTATTTAATTAGAAAGTTGTACCTCTTGAATTGAATTTAATATATTGATTACAATCTCTTTTTTATGGTTTATATTTTCTCAACTTATTCTATGTGTTTATTGACTTATACCTGTCAATTAGGATTTCTAAATGCACGCAATGTGATCTGTTGAAAGTCTGGTTTGGCGATGAAAAACCAGACATATAGTATTTAGTTTATTGATATTTAATTTACATTTTTAGGTCTCGTAATATCAACTTTAAATACTACTTATATATAATTTAATTGAATATTATAAAAACTAGTATCTAAAAATGTGCATGATGTTAGTTATTAGGCCAGATTTTAAAATTCGCCAAAAAATGAAACTTTTGTTGGGCTGACTCTAAGGAGATAATATTATACTCCCTCCGTCCCAAATTGTATGTCACTTTAGAAAAAAAATTGTCTCAAATTATATGTCGTTTTACAATACCAATGAAATATTAATGTTACTTTTCCTATTGTATTTATAGAAGCTTTCATCTTCGTGCTTATCCTAATTGTTGGTTTAGTTTATGCATGGCGGAAGGGAGCATTAGAATGGTCTTAATTCTTGAATATTTAGACAATTAAACAAAACATTGAGACAGTTATGAATTCCATTGAGTTTCTCTTACTTGATCAAAAAACCAAAAATTCAGTTATTTCTACTACATTAAACGATCTTTCAAATTGGTCAAGACTATCCGGTTTATGGCCACTTCTCTATGGTACTAGTTGCTTAATTATTTATTACTCTTTCTTCTTTCAATTCTTTCATTTATCTTTCCCATATCATTTATTAAGGATAATTTTGTAAAACAACTTATAATATTTCTTTCCCACACAATATTAATTACATTTCTTAATATGTGTGAAATGCCCAAAACGTCATACAATTTGGGACGAAGGGAGTAATGTTTTTGGAAGAGAGAAATTTTAGAGGATAATTAAAAAGGATGATTAAATTCTTCTATGTAAAGAAAAATGTTTGGATGAGAAATTTAAAAAATCTTCAAAATAAAGAGATTTCATTAATAAAAATCGTCAAAGTTGAATTTAGGGAATTTCAACCTAAAAATTAAGAATTTGAAGTTGTTTAATTATTAATCTTAAACTGATCCTTATAGTTTTTTTTTTTCAAAAGATGCATATTGGTTTCTATATTTTTCAAAAATTTACACATTAGCTTTTTTTTCAAAGTTTGTAAATTGGTCCCTATATTTTTCAAAATGATTCCTAAAAAATTTCAACATTATAATTGCAAGTATCTATACATTTTTTGACAAATGCAAATATCTATACATGACAATATCTAATTAGACATATGTATAGTGTTTTGTTTTCACTGTTAATATATACTAACAAATTACATCCTATTTTATACCATAACTTTTATAGTTTGATAGATCATTTGTTTTTATTATTACTTTCACTTTGTATGTTAATTTGTGGAAAAAGTAGCATATGAAGAAGGTAGTACAAACATACAAAGATAAGGAAATTGATCATGTGATTGTGGTTTTGTGGTCACCACCACAACCATATGCAATAATAACACTTGAACATGAACATGCGTGTTTAGCAGTGCTACGGTATCAATAACTTTCAAAGAAAGGTGAAGGTTTTACTCAACGACCACTAGCACCAAAGTAAGTGGATTCTGAAAAGTTTCACATGGTGGCAAAGAAAAAGGTAGAAGCAACATATTAGAAGGATGAAGGATGATTATTAACCCACATGCACATGCAATGTTGTGTTTGATTTAACATTGAACTAACAATCTCGAGAAATGCTCTCTCCTTTTATGGGAAGGGTAGATAATTGTTTTATATGATTTATGGTGGAACAATTCTTAAAAATTATTTAAAATAAAACCCTACAAGGATTAACGTAGTTACTTTTAAGTAAAAGTTTATAGAGTTTTTGATGAAATTAAAATAAAATATATTAACCGAAATCTTTGAAAATTCAGTGTAAGGAGTGCCGAATCCAGGATAAAAATCACATTACATCAAAAAGAAAAAACAAGGAAAAAGAGGACAAAGAGACCTCATTACAAAGTAATTCCTAAGCAAGTTAAAGGGTTAAGCCACCACAAGTGATAGGTAAAAGGAATATTAATTCTATTTATTTTCGGCCACCAGTAAGATTGAAGCTTAATTTTGTGAAGAAGTTGTTGAAGCGATTCTTCTTGATTGCGAAAAAATCGAACATTTCTTTCACACTAAATCATCCAAACACAAATTAACCATATGAGTTGAAAAGTTATTCGGATGTTTTTTTGGAAACCCGCCTAAATTTTCAAATTGAAGGGAATGGTCTGCCACATGTTTTTGATGCACTGTAGTGAAGCCGAGCCAATTAGAGATACCAATCCAAATTTTTCCAAAAAAATCACGAGAGAAATAGATGATCTATATCTTCTATTATATCACAGCTACCCACACAAAGTTGAACATTATAATGAAGAATGCGTCTTCTGGTTAAGTTATTTGTTGTTTGTAAACGGTTACGGAGCAAACGCCAAGCAAAAGACTAATTTGTAGAGGGACCTCATTATTCCAAATTGTGTTTAAGTGATCAGCTGCAACAATGTTAACCGATGACATCATGTAATAATAAGCACTCGTTACATTGTATTTGTTGGAAGCATGCAATTGCCAAAGCCACATGTAAGGAATATTAAGCTGCAAAACAATATTGAATAAGGTCTCACATCACTCCCTAACTTTTTTTTCCTCCCAAATTAATAAATAACATGTGCCACCACTTCCATGTTTCACCATCCTCCTCCCACCCAAGAGAAAACATTTCAGCCACGGTAGTCATTTTGTTAACGACTAGATAAAAAATTAGATTATAGTATTACTCATTTTTGTGATAGAGAGTAATCCAATCAAAAAAAAAATTTGAGGGAGTAATCCAATCAATCTTGGTTTGGCAAAAATAAGAAGAAAAATGAAAATTAGATTAATCGCAATATGATGATATAAACTTTTTATTATTTGCACAACTTTTTATACACTAGTCAATTTTCTATTTAGTTTTTGACGTTGTTCTTGGATTTTGTTGATTAATTTTTAACAAAGCAATTTATTTTACTTAGGCATTTATTTACTGTTATTTTATTCAAAAATATAAAAAAAAATTGCTCTTTTTACTTCCTTATATTGTGCAAAGCTACTAAGGGCATCTCCAACATTGTTCTTTGCTCGGTCCTTAAACTTGAAGAACATGTTTTATTTTCTTTTCCATTGGAGTTGGATGACAAGATAGAGAACAGTTGCCCCTAGAGTATAAAAAGTAGAAAGTGTAGGATACAAAAATTAGAGGAAAGGGAGGGGTGCCCATAGAAGTAGGACAGTGGGGGTTGGGGGTATCCAAAAAGTCATTTATGGAGCCTACTTAGAAACATAAACTCAATTTTTGCATCGGAGTGATAGTGTGGAAATTTTTTTAAAAAAATCAAATGTGTCATCTTTGGACCCATATAAAGTGATTTAAGAACAGCCAAATGACTCTAGTATTGGAGATGCCCTAAAATAATTCTGAGTTGTATCTGCAATGTGAAGGAACAAGTGATAGAGAAAGCAGTTTGAGCCAACTAGAAAACGGTAAAATTAGCAAGACAAACTGAAATGTAAGCAAGGAGAGCAGTTGAATTAACGACTGTCGAAGATATTGAAATCACCCCAAAAGACTATATGATCCTCGATAAAATCAATGACATATTTTTGTTCGACATCTTTCAATGGAATTTCCCCAACCCATTACGAAAAAATAACGAAATTCAACTAGAATATATCTATGATCCGTCAAAGAGGCAATGTTCCTCGAAAAGTTCATGGTTTGATAATAAAGTGCAGCTCATCTGCTGGTAGATGTTGAGTATTATCATGTTTTTGACATTCTCCACATCCTTCAATTAACTTGAAACAATCTTTTGTCAATGTAGGTCAAAATAAATTTTGTCTCTTTAAAATTCAATTGATTTTATCACCAGATTGATGTAAACCACAAATACCTTCATGTACTTCATCAAAGGCTTAATAATCATCTTCTTCACTTAAGCATCTTGCTAAAGTTCCATCGAACATTTGTTTATACAATTCATCACCAAGTATGGTGTAAAACAAAACTCGTATTTTAATTTCCTTTTATGATTTTTGTTAAATGTTCAACAACTTCTAGCCTCCAATCTCCTGGTTTTAATGCATTGATGTTCATTCATGAATTCAAAATTGCATTATGATATAGCTCTTCAAACGTCGATGATCTTTTGAAAATGTTTCTTTGAGATCATATAGCCATAGGCATTTTGAGCCAATTCATTTGCCTGAAAGTTTTCTATTCAAGTAATATACTTAAGAATTACTTCATCAAATTTAGAAAGTAATCTATTAGCTATTTCAAAATATCTGAATAGATTAAGACTTTCACATTTATAATTTAAAACCATGTTCCAAAACCAAATTGCCCCTTTATTATCATGAAAGGTTAAAAAGGTATTGAAAGGTTAGTAAAAAATAAATAAATTCTTATGATTAACAAGTTTGTTAAGTGGTCTCACTCAGTACTATGTATTCTAAAGGGACAAATACTACACACAGCTAAAAAGTATTAAATTATTTTTAAAAGAGCTTGAACTTTATACAATTTAAAGAGATATAATTCTATTCTATTTTTCACTTGCAAAGAGGAAAAACTATGAATAAAATTCTCAAGTTTGTTTATGAAATGATTCTATTTCTTTCCTTATTTCATCTCGCAAGGGAAGTTCATGATATTGGCAAGCCATTTTTAATCCTTTTCAAATTTTCTTTTTTGCTTTCTAGTTCGCACACAATCTTTTATCATGTTTTAGTAACATTATTTTATTATCTTTTTTCATTCCAGCACATTGATATTCCATGTAAAACGAATGCCGATTGTCCAAAATCATTGGATGACTATTTAGAAATGAAGTGCATTGATAAAAAAATGTGAATGGATTAGAAGACATCTTTGATTCTCTAAGCACAAGATCTCGGAGAATATAAAAACTCCCCGTAAAGGAGAATGAGCTATTGTTCTAACAAAAGAAATATGCATTATATTCGATGTTTAATAGAATATTTCATGAGGTGGCATTTATTTATTGTACTAGCACCGAAAATTTTATTATATTTTTCTTTTCCTATATATTATCATGAAATTTGTATGTATGATTTTATACTCTAAGATGATGATAATGCAGCAAATATTGTTATTTAGATTGTCTTCTTCTCTCTTAATTTAGGCATACGATACCTTCTTTTACCAACCACACCACCTATAAAATATGTTGAATAGTGATGATGAAACATATATGATATTTTTGGCTATGTTTTTAGTTATTTTCTTTGCATTTGAAAGCAAATAAGAGGTCAATTAGACGAGTTGTGAATGGTTTTAGTAACATTTTGTATTGTTTTTATTCGAGTCGTTATAATTTAGTTTTATCCTCAATATGCAACTCCATAGGTGTTTTGAGTCTTTTTAGTGAGAAAACGTGTAAATCGGCAACACAAGACATCACGTGAAGGATCGAAGATATGAAGACTCATGATTCAACTTCTAAGCGCACATGCGTACATACCATGTAGGGGTGTTCGCGGTGCGGTTCGGTTCGGTTATGAGGCAAAAAGTGAACCGATCCAAAAAATAAAATAAAACATGTGCGGTTCGACTCGGTTCGGTTGATGCTAAATAAAAAAACCGAACCGATCTGATCCAAATTAACGCGGTTTAATTTGGATCGGTTTTCGGTCATCCAAATTGTAAATAAGTGATAGTAATACTCTTATTAAAAATAATTTTGAGAGAAGCTTTTTTCTTGTTGTACACAAATAAAGTTACGATTTATATTATTTCTTTTTTCTTTCATATATTAGGTTGTAGAAAATTCTTGCCTAATTCTATATGTTGTAGGATTTTTTTTTCATAGATTATATGAGTTGTTGCAAACATTCGGTATACATAAACAACTTTTTCATTCATATAATTATACTATAGCAATTTATTAAGCAAATATCATGCAATTATAAAGAAACTATTGTAGCCTGTAGCGATAAAAACAAATGTTATCTACTCAACAATTAAGGAACAAAGGCAATATCATTGGTGAGTAAATCAAAAAGAAAGAATTAAACACGTTGTTTTGTGCTTGGTACTTGGTTAGTTGTCTTGGTAATTGGGGAGTGATCTGAAGAATTTAAGTTAAAAAAGGGTAATGGACCGATACGAGTAATAGAAGAGTATAGATAAGTGCGGTTCGGTTCGGTCTGGTTCTTAAGTTATAAACCAAAAACCGAACCGAACCAATCGGTTTTAATTTATATGGCCCAAACACAAAAAAAAATTGGTTTTTTGTGGTTTTCATTTTTTTTGGATCGGTTCGGTTCTAAACACCCCTAATACCATGTGCCCCTGCGTTTGAGACAGTCTCCAAGGTTTCCTTATGTGCTCTTGTGCCTCATACCATGCGCATGCACTGCGGGAAAAATTTGTTGTTTGCTTGTTTTTCAAGATGGATCGGAGGAAAAAACTCAATTTTCTTCTATTAAACCCTAAGTAATGATGTACTATATATATAGACCCTTACGCACTCTTTTATTTATTCAAAAAGCTGGCGAGATAAGGCAAGGGTCAATCATCAGATCTTCAAGGCAAAGGATCTTCGTTCTCCTCTTGTTCTTCATGGGGTATGTTTTTCTATTGTTTTGTATTGATGTATGTTGCCATGTGCAACTAAACCTATTTGATTAGGGTTCCACAATGAACCCCTTCTTATTTGTTGGATTCAATTAATTAAGTTTTTATTCAGATTATGATAAGTGTTTGATTTAATTTGTAAATGTTTCTTTCTATTTCATTTCTTAGATGAACCATATTAGAATTGATGACCCTAATTTCATTTGAACCAGACAGTAGTAAATTGTTTATTTTCTAAATTTAATTCTTTTATTCGAATTTAAATATAAATTTAGGGTTATGACTCATCTTAAGGGAACACCGCAATCGTAACTGGTTGAATTGTGACATCATTAAAGTAAAACTTCCATTTATTTATCATGGGACCATGTTCTACTTTCTTAAATCAAAAGGCATGTCATACACTAATAATCAACAAATATGAAAGTGGGTATCCAATGATTCTCTAATCGTCATTGTACTTCTGAATCACTAAACCTAATCTCGCTTTTGACAGAACAATTAAAACCATGCAAACTACTTCATCTTTTCTAAATTCTTTTATTTCAAATAAATTCCGCCAATTATCTAGCTGAACGACAATCTCTATAGAGATGATAACTTACTACTTTATTACTTGAGTATGATTTGGTGCACTTGTAAACTCATACACCATCAAATAGTAAATAGTTAGGATGAAACATAATTTTTATCTTCGAATCTTATAAATTTACTTTATGTCATATTGTTACACATCATTTTCAAACACTTAAATTTATATTTATCTTATCTTTTAATTAGATTTAATAGCATCAGATGCCTTGTTCAGTTTAAGAATATATACGTTAAGAAGAAATGTATTCTTGTATATAGACTAGTGTTATTTAGCATATTTTTTCATAATAGTCACATGTGATTTAAAAGAAACGAATGTTAATATGTGTTAAAGAATCATAGTAAAGACTAAAGATCGAAATTCCTATTTTACCCTATTAGTATTTAAATAACAGAAATGTAAGAACTGAGTTGGTTCAGATACAATATTTATTTTTGAGATTTTGATAATAACAAAACAAAAGGAACAATTTGTTTGATGACAAGTTGTTTAAGTATGCAGGTTAAATAAGCAAGTAAAAAAAATGCTAGATCTGACACACTCTTGATTACTATCTCCATTGGCAACACATGTAGTTGCATCTAGTTAATGACTATACACTACTAGAAAAAGAAAAATTTGAGAGGGAAATTAGTGACGGAAAAATTGAAATTCCTCACAAATTTCTTGGTCGCAAAATTTAGTGACGGAATTTGAGAGGGATTTCACGTTTTCCCTCACTAATTTATGTTTTTTTAGTAGTGATATAACATTTACTGAGTGGGTAGAATACAATGCATCACTTACGAGGAATGATCGTTTCATGACCACTAATAGCAAGAAAAAGTAATAAATATATGATTCTATTTCATCAAGACTGAAATATATGATTGCTAAAGAACATGTCCTTTAAATGTGTTCTTTGTGAATGTTTAGATGTAGAGTTCTAAGCCAAGTGAAGCTCATCTCTTTTCATGGAAGTATTTCAAAAACGCTAAGTATTTCAAATTGAAAAGATCTTGGAATATATCTATATTCTACTTTGGGGTATCTTCAAACGTTTCACACAATTAATCGTAGTGAACAATATGACACAATTGTATAAAAAATTACAGATAGAATGTTAGATGCTTTCTTGCAATTCCCTTAAATAAGAACGAGAGGCCCCTGCTGCAATCATGCAAAACACTCTTAGCAATTGTGTGGGTTAGGCCGACGCACTAATAACAATATCAATTTTAGTGGTTGAAGCTCAAAGTCAAAACTAACTAGTTGAATTATAATAGTGAATCATTCTTACTTTAAAAGTCTATTAGGTCAAGCTTTCATTTAGCCCTAATTTAACGTGGACACAGACCGTGGACAATCGCTCTAATAACATCAATGTTTGTTTAGGACTTGATTCTTTTTCTTTACCTTATTTCTTATCACAACAGATGTTGGTGGTTGTAAGCCATGTTTTCATCCATTTTGAATTTCCTTCTTTGTTTCGTTGTTCATACTTCATACACAACTTTGTATCATGTTTTAGTAACATTATTTTATTATATTTCTTCATTGTAGCCTATTATGGATGTGAAACGGATGCCGATTGTCCACGGTCTATGAACAAGAACTTTTATTTGAAGTGCATTGATCAAAAATGTGAATGGCCTGCAAAGATCTAAGTACATTATATGTTATGTTCGAATATTACAAGAGTTGTCATTTATTTATTGTACTAGAACAATTATTTTGCTTTTCTTTTCCTAAATTCATGAACCTTACATTTATGATTTTATACTCTAATATTATTGTAAGACATCAAATAGTTCTATTTGACACTTAGGTTCTCTGTGTAAGCCCAAAACGGTCGACTTTGTAGCTGATCACCCTTTCTTATTTTGTATAAGTAAAGAATTCAGTGGAATGATACTCTTTAGAGAACAGGTGCTCAATCCTTTTGACGGGTGATTGGATTATCTCGTTTTTGCCAGCAAAAAACTGACAACAGTTCATCTTCCTTAACCTGGATCCATTTGGAAACAAATGATCCCTTGATTAGGGACCTTTTAGTTAGGTGATTGATTAATTAAAGGTTTGTTGCAAGGTTATACCGTTTTTGCAACTTCGGTTTGGGTCTTTGCATCCGCTAGGGTTTGTGTTGAGTTTTGACTTATAATTTTATGTATTGTATTGTATTGTGTAGTAACGTGAAATCACGACACGATTGGTGCAAATCATGGCACAATTTAACATGATCTAAAATACTATTTAAACACTCCTTAACCCATTTGTTTAGTAAGCTTGGTGAATCGTTTCCAAGTGATGAAACTTTTGGGGTATTTAGATATTATAGGTTGAGGGTCTTTAGGTGAGGTTCAATGCTTCAAAATGTTATCATGGAGAACCAAAATAGGTGGCTCTTGGGAAAGGGTTGGTGCCTTTTTAGGAGATATTCATGGGGTTGGGAAACACATGAGTGGAGAGTATTGTGAAACAACTAGGGTGAGTGAAATCATTTATTCTTTTGTTCACGGGAAGAGATTGAGAAATTGGTAGAAATTAGGTTTGTTCTTTATGAGCTTGTTGAAGCTAATATATCGTAACCCTTTTGTATCTCTTTATAAAGAACTCATTGAATAGTGAAGTGGAGAGATCTCTCTCCCCCAAAGTAGGTCATTGTTGGACCGAACAGGGTAAATATTTCTTGATGTGTTTGTTTCTCTATTCTCTTTATCTTGTTTATTCATTGGTTCAATTGTGGTTTTAATTTACACATGGTTACTAGATTAGATCTAGATCTGTTGTTGCTTCTACTTATTTTGGTAATTGGTTGCCATTGATACTTGCCCCGCAAATCTAAATATTATTGATGTGAGATTTAGAGTATCCGAATTCGCAACGATTTGCTTTTCCGGCCACCATTTTAAGTTACTTTCACCGCCTTTCCCTGACTTTGGGATTTGATATTTGGGTTGAGACACAACCGTGTTGATGTTTCACGCATTACAAAGGCTGATCACATCAACGTGCTCCTTCAAAACACATATCTAGGCTCACGGTTTCTGCTACTGATTGTTGATAATTTAGGGCTTGGTAACGATGACCATGGCTCCTCCTATCTGCAATTGGAAATGTTCTGACTGCTACTAATTCAAGTGATGACCAGCAACACTAGGTGAAACAACGTTCGTTTACACAATAAGTTTTGAATTAGGATGATGTCTTTGTTCGCAACCTTTAAAACCTTACATTAAGGGTGATTCTTTTTGTGTCAAACTAACTCCGGAAGTTTATGATCGTCGAGTTGAGGTTTGTAAAAGCAATCTTTGTAACGCCCTAGTTGTTATTATTTATTTTGATTTATTTTAGAGTCTTTTATATGATTTTAATATGAATCATGTTGATTGGTGTTGATTTTTGATGTGCTATATTTTATTATATGATTTATTATGATATTTATTAAAATTGTTGGAACAAAGGGTGTTTCACAAGTCACCTATTGAGTTTTGACAATAACAAGGTATTAAAAATAATCAATTGGATATG
>Ga0315915_1004348_pt1 | contig 17921 bp, 13 predicted proteins | sample MpolbnodulesMG_FD_207738 | JGI IMG/M metagenome (GOLD analysis project Ga0315915, IMG submission 207738) | Medicago polymorpha root nodule microbial communities from Los Angeles, California, United States - branched nodules | ecosystem: Host-associated > Plants > Roots > Nodule | place: USA...
CCAACTTTTAACCCCCCCCCCCCCCCCCCCCCCCCTTTTGGAGGAAGAGCAACTCGTGGAGTTTATATTCCTTCATGCATCATGAGTATATTCTATCTATCCAAAACTGTTACTTTTTTTATTCAAAAAATGTTCAACTTGTTTTTGTGGGGCATAATAGACAAGATGTCATGGGAATGATTGAGCATTCACAAATATAACGGGGGTTTAGGGTTCAAGAACTTACGAGCTTTTAATAATATTATGCTAGGTAAGCAAGCTTGGAAGTTCATGAACAATCAGACAATATAATTACCAGATTATTCAAAGCTAAATACTACCCGCATGATGACTTTATGGAATCAAGAGTTGGAAGAAATCCAAGTTATATGTCACATAGTACATGGAGCTTCAAACACGTGGTAAGAGGAGGATATAAGTGGAGCATTGTAACCAATAACAATATTCCTCTATGGGACCATAGTTGGTTAGGTGACAAGAGTTTCATAAGCAATCAAAGTGATCATGACCTTGAGCTGAAAAATCTCACAATGGTAGATTCGATGTTCAATCAAACGAGGATATGAGACATAAGATTATCTGAAATCTTGTAAGTGCCAAAGACGTATAAAAAATTCTACAAACTTTAATGGAAGAGCTGTAGAATTGATCCTTCACTCACTATAAATGAAGTTTGAACCATGAGAGGATTGGTGTATATTCGGTGTCAAGTAGTTAGCGTATGAGTTTGCAATGTCATGTAGGCGTACAAAACAATCTAAATAATGGTATCTGACAAATGGAAATGGAAAGTGCAAGTTCCTCCTAAGGGTCCGTTTGGTTCGAGAGTTTTGGAGGGGAGGGGAGATTTTTAATTTGAAGTGTTTGGTTCAATTTTTAGAAGGGGAGGGGAGAGAAGGTGAGCAAATTTTATTGCACCGCCAAAATTATCCTAAGGTTAATTTAAAATCTCAATATTATCCTTATAACAACATTTATTATTATTAGGTTATATTATCTTTGAAACAACTTTTATTATTATTATTATTAGAGGCAGGATCCGTTGACACCAGGTGTAAGGCTGATGACTTACACCAAATCTCAACCATTAATTAATTCCAATCAATCAGGTGGCTAATAATTCACAATATATCCAATTAAAAAAAACCCAAAAAAGGTGGAACATGTGATCTATCTCCTTCATCTTCTCTAAATTTTACTTACTTGCAGCCTACCAAACTTGTACCCTTGAATAAATATTTTCCAGAACAACATCAGCTCACCGTCTTATAAGTCAATGCTACGAATTCAATTTGAATTTATCTAATGATGATGCCAAATAAAAAAGGGTTATCCCTAATTTTGGAAGAAGAACAAAATCAAGATTTGAGGTTATTTATATCATCGTAACAAGAAATTACAAGTCTAAGGTGTAATCAAACAAAAGGAATTTATTTCCATTAGTGTTGAGATTCAGAAATTAACACCGTAACCTATTTATAATTTTATTTCAATGATTGATGATTGATGGTTCAACACTAGTAATTGAGATTTAACAAACCACAAAATTGAAGATCGTAAAAATAAATGAGTTTAGGTAGAAGGTCTTTGAAAAAATAGCATGGAAAGAAAAACTATCAAAATGATCACATGAAATAAAGAAAGGGAATGGCGGTATTGATCAATGATCGACAACCTGAAAGAAATGAAGGAGAGACAGATTGTATCTGCCACTGTTTTTGGGGTTTTTTTAATTGAATATATTGTGAATTATTAGCCACTTGATTGATTGAAATTAATGGTTGAGATTACGGATCCTGCCTCTTATTATTATTATCTTGTAACAATTTTTAACAATTTTTATTACTACTTGTAACAACCCTATTATTAATCCATTATTTCATTGTTTACATCGTTATTGTTTTGTTACTTAACTATCCTTGTTTAATTAAGATTAAGGGTAAAACAGTAAAATAATTTTAAAATCCCTCCCCTCCCCTCCTCTTGCGAACCAAACAAAATTATAATTAAGAACGAGGTAGAAATCTTTTGACTGGCTAACAAAATGCACATGAAATATGCAAAATGACGATGATTTATCAACAATAGCCTATCTGTACTAATCGGAGGAAACCAAATATGCGTTGTTTCAAATACAACATTGGTGCATCGTTGGATAGAGCAAGAATCATAGTTGGCTTAGGAATGTGCGTCAGGGATGAGCAAGGGAGCTATGTCATGGCTAAATCCAAATGGCTTTCACCTATGATTAATGTTGATGAAGAAGAAGTCTTTTGGATTATTGTATGCTTTGAGATGGGTTAAGGAACTACAAAAAATATAATATGATATTTGAGCTAGACTCCAAAAAAGTTATAGATAACTTTCATAGTGGCAAAAGAAACGAATCTGATTTTGGAGCTATCATTAGGGGTTATAGAAACTATTTTCTCTACTTTTTACACAAACTCTCATGTTAAGTTTATTAGGAGAAAAATCAACAAGGTTGTTCATAGTTTAGCTAAGACGACCACATCTTTAATTAGTTTTCAGTTATTTATTGATATGCCTACATATATCCAAACTATTGTTGTTGATAAAATTAGATGAATGTTTCTTGTCAAAAACACAAATTGTGACAGGAACAAGTGTGTTTTAAATTAAATGTAAATCTTATTACTAAGATCTGTCAAATTAAACTGACATAATATTTCATGAAATATATGTTATAAATACAACTCAATTGCAAAACACTAATATATATGAACCATGTGTATAATGATTAGGTTTGAAACAAGAATTTCTCATTACTCTATATTTAAGATGTGTGAATCCGATTGTTATTTTACTTTAAAAAACAACAAAGTAGTTCATAAATAAACACACCTTTTTGTTCAAAAATAACACCTTTTTTTTGAAATGATTAATTAACTTTATTAAAAGACAAACTATTCAAAAAAATTAAGTTTGATTTTTAAATGAAACATTAATTTGTTTTTTTTAAGGTAATTTTTTTTAGGGTCATGCTAACCGGTGCCCCCGGGGCACTGGTTAAGCATACAAAAAAAGGAATTTATTACCATAAAAGATAGTTTGTTGAGTTATTTATGGATTAATTACACACTTTTCAATATAATAATTACTATATAATTTCCCTTTTTAGTATCCTTAATCAGTGCCCTAACATTTCCTTTTTTTATATCAGATTTCACTTTATATTATGAGAGCATATTCCCCGTAAATCCGTTATTAACACAAAAAAAAAAAAAAAACACAAACACACACCTTTTTCATGACAAAAAAAATGTAGTGTCTTAAATGTTTGATTTGTTGGCGAAGAAAATGATGTGTAATAAAATTTCCGAAACGCATATGATACACTAGTATTGTATTTTTCTTCATTCTTGCAATTTGCATTGCATTCTTTCACTTGCGTTACTTCTTCAATCTCTCTAATCCCATTCCCTTCTCTCTCTCTCTCTCTCTCTTAAATGTTGAAATCTTAATCTCCATTTTTTCGAACCCAATTCAAAATATCTCTCTCTACAATGGAGTGTTCTTCCGAAGATTCATCAGATAACACTCAAAAACTAGACTCAAACAACAACAACAACAACAATCAACGAGTCTATTTCGTTCCTCACAGGTTAGGGTTCTTACAAACTCGATTCAATTTCATAATTTTGAAGTTTTTTTTGTTTTTAATTGAATGATTTTACTCTTGTGATTCACTTTGATTTGCTCTGATTTTCACGTGATTTGAGTTTGTGTGAATTGATTTGAAGAAATTGATTGAATGTGTGAACTATGAAAGAGCATTGATGAATGGTGGATGATTTTACGTGTGTGTGTGTGTTTCAGGTGGTGGAAGGAGGCACAAGATGCAATGCCAGTGGATTTGGATAAGAAGAAGGGGATTGTATATGCATCTTCGCCGGGTTCATCATACGGTCCTATGAAGATAATTAATAACATCTTCAGCTCAGATCTCGTGTTTAATCTTCAGAGAGAGGAAGAATCGCGGAACGTTCTGGAAAATGGTGAAGTGGGTGTTTCTGGAAGGGATTTTGCTTTGGTTTCTGGTGATATGTGGTTGCAGGCACTCAAGTGGTGAGTGCTTTATTCGATTATATTGTTTTATATCTGATTTTTTGTGTGAGCAATGATGGAAATTTAAAGTTGAACTGAATTAGGTTCAAGTTAGATTGTTCCATGATGCGGCATTTTGATTTCGATATATGGTTTAGATTTATGATCTTATAACTTTGTGTGATTTAAGTAGTTGGATTGATACTTTGCGATTTATTAAACTATTCTAGCCGTTCGTATCCAAGGTCCTGTTTTTTGACGTTATTAATTACTCTGTTTCGTTGGAAAAAGAATAATACTTTAGGTACTGATGTTATGGATGAGAAGGCTAGTGCAGTCATTATTTTTTGTGTTAATTGCTGAACTATTTTGGGTATTTATTCTTCTATGTTAGCTCGCTCTCCAATTTTGTATAGAAATGGCTCACTTGACCATTAATATGTGAGTATCGCCTAAATGAGTAACACTTGACTGCTCTGCATGGCGTATATATAATACACGTGACTCTCGAACTTTAAAACAACCGGCAATGTTATTTATACATAAATTTGACGATTGATGAAATCAGTTCATAAGGACATATTACTGATTTTGTATTCGTGAATAACTAAATTAGCATATCTGTCTTTGTTTATACTCTTGATTTATAATTTCCAGTATCAAATCGTATGTTCCTTAATAAGTGGATTAGAGATTTATTGCTGTTTTTGCAAGTATTGATTTTTAGTTGTTGACTCACAATAAGAAATAGTTCGTAGTTCATGCTTCTTGATGCAACTGATGAAAGTTTTCTGAAATCCACCATATGTAGTTTGTTCTGTACTTACATCTTCATATCTTCATTCTCACATGCTTTGATATTTCATTTAGGCATAGTGATTCAAAAAATGCAACGAAAGATGACAAAGGCTTTTCAGCAACCGACACTGATATGGGAGATGTATATCCTTTACAGCTCAGGCTTTCTGTTCAAAGGGAAACAAATTCCTTTGAAGTAAGAATAAGCAAAAAGGTATATTATTGTGTGTCTCTCTTTTAGTTGTGGCTACCTCCCCCCTTTCAATTTATTTTTAGCATGTTTCCTGTCCATGATGTAACTAGTGGTAAGGCATTTAATTTCGTAAATATGCGTAGTTATGTTGTTTCATGGAATACTGAGAAGTGAGAACTGAGATGTTAAGTACACAAGACATACATTAGATGTCCTCTATCATTGTTGTTTTATACTCATTAAAGGACTGGTTGAGATGAAGCATTCATATTATTCATCATTCAGGTGAAACATTGTGTTTGGATGGGGCTAAGACCTACAGTTTTTGAAGACAATGTTAAACACAATACAAGTGTATATTCACTATTCGATAATTTGATTCAACACAAGTGCTTATAGTTCACACTTCACATAATAGTTCACATATCACGAAGAAATCATGGATTTTATTTGTTCATTATCATCTTATTATTCAAATTCTATCGGCTCTTCACACTCATTTCATTCTTTTTAGGACAACACAGTTGAGCTTTATAAAAGAGCCTGCAAACTGTTCAGTGTGGATTCAGAGATGGTAATGCAATATTATATTTACAGTTCTACTTATGTGTGTTTGTGATTGGACAATTCAACTGTTACTGCACTAAATTGACAACTTTGATGCATATTATTGTACAGTTACGCATTTTGGACTATTCAGGCCATATAACCTTGCTTTTTAGTGATGGCGAAAATCATGTGCCCACAGACTCTCAAAGGCAGTCTGATCAGGAGGTATGCGGTATAAGATTTTAATTAATATGTTTTCATTCATGCCTGTCTTTGTAATTTAACTTTTTAGGTTGAAATTTGATTCAAACCTTTCCCTTTTTCCAATGTCAGTGATGAGTATCTGTTATGTTCCACAACCCTTTGATGATTAAGCATTCTGTCTAAGATTACAATTTTTGCAGATTGAGAGTTTTGGGTAGTTGATAGATACACGTTTTTAAATTTATAGCAAAAGAACTGCATCAAGTTTAGAATGCAGGTCCTATTGTACACGACAAGCACTGTGTTTCTTCTCCCTATGACTCTTGCTTGGGTTCCTTTATTTGTAATTATTACGTAGGACTTTGATATTAAGGTCTAATTACAGTTGAATTTATTTACATGTGATCAAATATTAGTTTGGATTTTGGACAATTGTTTACTATAGTTTTTTTTGAAGAAGTTACTTATTTCCTCCAGATTTTCCTTATACAACGATTTCTCTCTCTCTCTCCCTCTCCCTCTTCTTTTTATGCTTTTTTCTCACAAGTTTTTGTTTGTAATTCTGAATGTTAAGTTTTGACATTTTGTATTCCTGCTTTATTTGAAGTGTCAACCTGTATCCTGTAGTGAGAATTGACCTTTTACATTAGATTTGTCGAGGGATGCAAGAGTGTTATATTCGAATCTACCTTATTGTACCTGTATGCATAAATGCATTAAGTGATTGTTATTCAAATTTCTGTGAGTATTTTAAATTGTTTTTTATTCTGATACCTTGTCTTGTGTGTCCCTCTTTATGGATTTTATCAAAATTTACAATAATGACAGTATCTTATGAGAACTATTGGCTGTGAATGTGATTGAATTCCCTTATGAGCCATACTAACTTTTACTATGTCGATACATACAGAATCTTCTGGAATTGCAAGTTTATGGGTTGTCAGACTCAATGAGATGTAGGGAAGGGAAAAAAGATTCTGGCAGTGCTTCAATGAAGATGAATGGTACTGCTGATTGTACGCGTGCGAGTTCTTTGACATTCTGTTTAGGCCCTGGTGAAGCTGGTTCCTTGGGACTAACTGGATTACAAAACCTAGGAAATACTTGCTTTATGAACAGTTCCCTTCAGTGCTTAACACATACGCCGAAGCTTGTTGACTATTTTCTGGAAGATTATAGTAGAGAAATCAATTCTGACAACCCATTGGGCATGAATGTATGTGACTATTTATTCATTACCCATAATCTATTAGTTTTATGTGTCAGGATTTTATGGCTGGGATACTTTTACACTTATGATGTCTGTCACTAAATATTCCTTTCTCTGCATTTCTTTGCCAGGGTGAGATAGCGTCGGCGTTTGGAGATTTACTTAGGAAGTTATGGGCTCCTGGCGCAAGTCCTGTGGCACCAAGGATGTTCAAATCAAAGCTTGCTAGATTTGCACCTCAGTTTAGTGGGTTTAATCAGCATGATTCCCAAGTTAGTGAATCTGGCCCTTTCTTTCTATGTCTTAAGCTCTTGGCTTTACAAGGTTCATGTTCCATGCATCCTTACATTGTCTACAATATTTGCGTATGTATCTTTCTTTCTCAACAGGAGCTTCTTGCATTTTTATTGGACGGACTTCATGAAGATTTAAATCGTGTTAAATGTAAGCCTTACGTAGAAGCGAAGGATGGAGATGGTCGACCAGATGAAGAAGTTGCCGATGAATATTGGAATTATCATTTGGCTCGCAATGATTCAGTCATTGTTGATGTGTGCCAAGTATGTACTCATCTCATTTTATGCAAATTTTTACTTGATTATTGATACATAAATGATACATGATGGGAAGAACCTCTTAGTGTCATGGTTGTTGATAAATCTATAGTTTCTTACAGAAACTTATCTTAGAGTTTGTAATTGTGTGTCTAACTTAGGTTAGATTACGTTGTATTTATAACGGTGTTACATACAAATAAATAAACTGAACGCCTAATTGATCGGCACTAATTTGGGAATCTGTACATTTTAGGAATATTAACAGATAACTAATTTTAACACTCCTCCTCAAGCTGTACATAATGCGCCTGGACAGTGACGGTGCATGGGGGTGGTGGGGAAAGCACTATTGTGCTTTCCAGAGGTTTCCAATTCGATCTGTGGTGGCAGTCGGTGTTGGATCTGACAGGAACAGGTGCAACTGCTGAACACAGCCGGTACTGATGGAAAATGGTGCTTAAAAGGAAGATCACTAGAACAACTTAGTAACCCTAGGATAATATGACTACTGATACCATATAGAATATGTAATTGTGTGTCTAACTCATATCACGCAAACTTGCATTTATATTTGCGTTGCAAGTAAATACATTAATGCCTAATTGATTAGCAGTAATCTGAGAAATACAGTGTAGAAATATTAACATGTTACTAATTGTAACACTTATTGTTGGAAATTCCGCCTTCATTGCGGCGTGCCCCTAGCCATCCAATTGCGGCATTTGTGTTTCCTTCATGGTGTGAAGGGGTTTAGTCCCCCATTGCTTAGAGATATGACCTGTGTAGTGTTTATAAAGCTTAAGCAGCCCTCACCTTACAAGCCATTTTTGTAAGGATGAGTTAGGCCCAATATAAAAACCTGAGACACATAATGCACATTCATAATTACTTGCACATTTACAAATTTAGAAAAGCTTAAGCATCCCTCACCTTACAATCCATTTTTGTAAGGATGAGTTAGGCCCAATATAAAAACCTGAGACATATAACGCACATTCATAATTACTTGCACATTTACAAATTTAGAAAAGCTTAAGCAGCCCTCACCTTACAAGCCATTTTGTAAGGATGAGTTAGGCCCAATCTAAAAACCTGAGATATATAATGCACATTCATAATTACTTGGACATTTACAAATTTAGAAAAAACAGTTGCTTAATGAGTTTAAATTTTTAAACAATTGGCTGTGACTATGAGTGAGGTTCTTATTTCTGTCTGTCATGCCAAATTCACAAGTTCAAGAAAACACAGCTTGATTATTGTCAATCCAAGAGAATCTTGATGATATATACAGACAATGTATTATTTATAACAGATCATTTAGTCATCTAATTTCTGTACACTTCAAATATAAGTTTCACATCACATGTATCATGTTGATAATTGTATCATATGATACAATTGAATTGGTTTAAAAAATTACGGTTAACTTCTTTAAGTTTGTGTGTTGGGACATATCTTGCAAGAATAACGGGTTTATGTGAGAGGTTGGAAAATTGAATAATAACCATAGAGGCTTTCATAAATGATCAAGGGTATTACAATATCAAGTCGTAATATTTTTTTATAAATATGCATTTGATGCTGAATGCTGTTACTTTTAAGTGGTCTTTTAATCTTGACAATTTATGGAATCTAAAATGGATAGGAATTTATGGTAGTAGTAGTTAAATGTGTGAGGAGTTGGAATATTAAGAACACATGCTGGATTTTTAATTCATGACAGAATGCTCTGTGCTCCTTTCCTGTTTCTCGAAGACTGCTTTTTCCTTTTTTGTAAAGATTTCTTTGAGATGAACTTTGCTGTCTTTATTATGTTCATGTGGAATATTTTGGTTACTTATTCTTCCTGATGGTAACTCTTTACTTTGTGGGTCACATTCACCATTTTATGCAGGGCCAATATAAATCAACGTTAGTTTGTCCTGTTTGTAGGAAGGTGTCTGTGACATTTGATCCATTCATGTACTTATCATTGCCTCTACCTTCAACAACAATGCGGACAATGACTTTAACCGTTGTTAGTAACACTTGTGATGGAATGTCTCAATTATCACCATATACAATTTCTGTTCCAAAACATGGAAAATTTGAAGATCTTACTCGTGCTCTTAGCACTGCATGCTCTTTGGGACCTGACGAGACCTTATTAGTAGCCGAGGTATATACTTTTAACTTATTTGTTTAAACTCAAATTTGAACTCAGTTCCCCTCTACTTAGAGTTTCTTTATTGATACATTTCAATCTTGCAAAAAGCTATGATGTCTGAAGCTAGGGTCTGATACAGGTATACAACAACCGCATCATACGTTTCCTTGAAGATCCAGCTGATTCATTATCATTGATCAGAGATGCTGACAAACTAGTTGCTTACCGATTTCCGAAAGATAATGGGGACGCCCCTCTCATCGTCTTTATAAATCAACGAATGGAGGAGTAAGTCAATATGTTTCTGATGACAAAAGTAATTTAAACATGAAAGAGCGACCTTTTTTTTTGTTGTTTTTTGTGATGCACACTGTTGAATGTCATGAGCTGTTTCTGTTGAACACTCAAAATCAATCTTAGGCTACAATTGTTGAATACAATTACAAGCAACTTTTCTAGAAAGTAGTCCTGCCAGCCGAACCTTTTAACTGGAAAAACTGGGAACATATGTACAATTTTTTTACCTCAAACACATTGATTATCAACTGACTTTAACCGATGTCCACAAAACTTTGGAGAAAAAAATTTGAGCTGACCCTAAAAGTTTTATTTATTTATTTATTTTATCTAGATGCAGTTTGATGGTTGCATTGTTAGTGTCGTAGCTTTTCATTATGATTAAATTCATCCAAACTAGGGTTTTTCTAATTCTTATTGAGATATCTTGCTTTCAATGCAAATAAGTTGTATGCAAAAGTCAAACAGTTGCACCCAATTAATCTGAATTAAAATTTCCTTAGGAGAATGTTTGTTTGTGAGTAGTCTTAATTTCATCAAACTTGTTTGATAATTCTCGAGCAGTCCCGGACTTACATATAGTATTTCCCAAATTGGTTAGCATTTAAACATTGAAAAGGATAATTTTCAATGAGTTCATTAAATAGAATTTTGATTCTGATATTTAATTCCACAGTGATGGTTAAATGTAAATTAATTAATTATTTAAAAGCTTGTAGTATTGGGAAGACTTTAGTTATGATGTTAATCTAAGTTACCATGTTTTTGTATAATTTTAATAGTTTCAAACCTGATTTTTTTCTTTTGTAATTTTGGCTAGATCTCTAATCATTGGTCCTCTCTTTACCATTTCATTTACCTGATCTATTTGTTCAAAATCATATATTGCATTGTCCAGTTCATTGTAATCCAATAGTTTTTCAAGTTTTATTTACAAGGCCTTGAGAGAGGTTCTACCCTCCCTCCCATTATTTTGTGTACTGAGGTTCTGAAATCTGTTGGTAGCAAATGCAATATCAAGCATGGCATCTTTTTTAGAATAATAAAAGGATATCGAGTCATTTGCAAGCTGAGTTGTTTCACAAAGCTTTTCTGACTTATAATCGAATACTATATCATTCCCTTAGATTCACATAAAGACTTTACATGGAATTCTTTATGGTCACACTTGTTATTTCCTTGCCTTATAAAGATTGTATTTGATATAATTCTGTCAGGCAATATATCTATGGGAAATTGGCTCCAAATTGGAAGGCATTTGGAATTCCTGTTGTGGCTAGTCTCTGTAATATTGTAAATGGATCTGATCTCCGCAATTTGTATCTGAAGTGGTTCCATCCATTACAAGATTCGATCGAAGAAACTTTAGAGAGTTGTGTTGTGTCTGAGAGAACGGAAGAAGTTGCGGAAATTGAAGGGGTTGCAGATTCTGGTTCAGATACCATTGTAAAAGGGTTAGATACGTCGTCAGATGGAGAAATGGAGTTCTACATAACAGATGATAAGGGGACTGTCAAGAATTCCAAAATATTAATGAGTGAGCCACTTACAATAAATGGAGGGTTAAATCCGCTGCACGTGCTTGTATGTTGGTCAGAAAAACAGATTAAAAAATATGACACCCAGCTTTCTAGTTCGTTGCCTGAGGTCTGCAAGTCTAGCTTTTTAGCAAAGAGACCTCAAGAACCAGTCTCTCTGTATAAGTGCCTTGAAACATTCTTGCAAGAAGAACCTCTTGGACCAGAAGACATGTGGTTAGTTACTGTGTTTATGATATAAAGAACTTTGATGTGCATGCCTGTCGCTCTTTTTTCGATCTAAGAAATATTTTAAAATGGATGGGATTATTATACATAGCAAATAATTTTAGTTTCAGACGCATATGAGCACAACATTTATATTTTCAACTCATAACTCTACTATGATGTCTGCTATTACACTTAGTGGCTGGGGCAGGTGTCTGTTTGATAATTATCTAGATTTCTATTTACACTTCTTTTTTTAACGGTTCTATTTATACTTTTATCTTCAGATAAAATTTCAATATAATTATTTTCTTTATATTTTCCCTTCTGTTATATTATCTAATATCTTTATGTTTAGACTGGATTTCTGTTTTCTTAATGTTAAACTTTTAAACACGATCTGGGAAAACATGATTGCTAGACTTCGTCTAAAAGTATTGATGTGTCAACACTTCATTTAACTATTTCTGGTCTTTTGTTTTTATGTTCTATATACTAGGGATATACACTTGGAACATGGCCATTCTTCATGAATTGCATATCTTTCAGCCTTACTAGTATCTAAGGTGCAGTTTTCTGTAATGTCAGGTATTGTCCTGGCTGTAAAAATCATCGTCAAGCTAGCAAGAAGTTAGATCTTTGGAGACTTCCTGAAATTTTGGTCATTCATCTCAAGAGGTTTCAATATAGTCGATTCATGAAAAACAAGCTGGAGACATTGGTTGACTTCCCTGTGGATAATCTTGATTTGTCAGCTTATATTACCCATGGGAACCAGAAGTCTTATCATTACACACTTTATGCTATCAGTAACCATTTTGGAAGCATGGGGGGTGGTCATTATACCGCATTTGTACATGTAAGTACCTGTTCTTTTTTTTTTTTTTTTTTTATAAATATTTGTCCTCTTCATTTTTAAGCATGTAATTTGGGTTATGACTGAGAAATCAATAGAACATACTGAATTTCTAGAAACATTAAGAACAGTTTAAGACTTTGACAACTCATTATTTTTGCCTTAACTGTGGATTGAGTTTTATGCCTCTATTCGATGGCTTTTTCACTAAATATTATGAAAAATTGTTCATATGTGGTTGACATAACTATGTTCTTTATGAAATTGTTGATGGCTTTTATTATACATAAAAATTAAATAAACAGCTCTTTAAGCAACTGTTAATATTCTTCCTCATGTTCCTCTGCTCTTGTTTTTAATGTAGCATGGTGGTGATCAATGGTATGACTTTGATGATAGCCGTGTCTATCCCATCAGCAAGGAGAAGATAAAGTCGTCAGCTGCCTATGTTCTTTTCTACAGAAGAGTTTCAGAAGTATTAACAGAGAGTAGCATATAGTTTGAACAGCAAATTGAAGCTAGATACCATTTATTCACATTATTCCTATCACAGTCTTACAACTGTACAGAGGGTGAACCCTGGTGCAAAGATAAGATTCCTTCCCTGTGACCTGGTCTTCAGAGGATCCAGTTACAAAAATAGTTTCTGCTCATGCAGTTAAGATCATGTAAATCCAACCGTTTTCAAACCCTACAATGTCGAGCGCATGGTGCACTGAACGGCCCCTTTTTTGAGTCTTCTTACAAGTATACTTGACAAGTTAGCATTCTTTTGTCATTTACTCTTACAGTTTAGACTAGTTGGAGTTTCACCAGGGAAATGGTTACTTTAAAACTTAGAACAGTATACTAAGGAAGACTAACATAGTAAAAACTAAGGTGAGGAACATACCTATTGGATCAAAGCATATTGTTTACAAATGTCTATCCATGTAAAGAGAATTCTGTTTTGAAGAGCTGGACCGGATCCTGTCCATTTATATTTTTATTCGAATTATGTTCATTAGCTTCCGTAAGCGATTTTGAATTCATTGATAGTTAGTTCAAACTTCTGTAGTTAAATCAGGACGTTGTCAACATTTTGATTTTCTTTATGGTAATCAGAATGTGGCGTGACTGAAAGTCATATATTCTTTTGGAAATGAATATTTGTTTAAATGAGCTTCGGTATTTTCTTCGAAGAGTTCAAATTTTGTGATCCATCTTAATTGTATATTATCTTGTGTGTTTTTTCTTCTCGAGTTCGGATACTATGAGACTGAATAGAAGTTGCATCTCCTTTTGTGTAACCTGATATTAGTGCTCCCAAGATAACCATTCTAAGACTGTGTTACTGGTTTCAGTCTTGGATCAATAAAATATTTATCACTGTAGGCGAAAAGAAAATGAATAAAACAAGAAACTTGTACGAACCAAGTGTGCGAATTTGATGTTTTTCAGTTGGATAGCTCAAAATGTATATGATCGACCGATAAATTGTGTTTTCATTGAATAATGAAAATGCAGACTTTGCTGTTCTCATAGCAATCCTGGATTTGAGTAACACTATTATCCTCGACGCTTCTTAGTTTACGCTGGATGTCGGTGGATCATGTTTCTCGCTTATATTTAAGACTGGATAATTGAAATATACCATTCAATTAACTATAACGGCAATCGAAGGATAAGTTTGGAGATTTTTGATAAAAAAAAAAAGCCTTGGAGATTATTATCCCATATGAACACAGCTGAAGCGTTGTATTAAGTAGCTTTTCTCTTATTGCCGAATTTCAGTTGTGTTCAACGCTTCAGCAGAAGTGTTGTACAAGTAGCATTTCTCCCCTTATACTAGAAGTCTGAGGTTCAGATCTGTTGAGATTAATGTGGATTCTCTTCTTGTGGTCAACGTTATTAATAGTAAGAAAGAAGGCAGTCCTTTGGGCAGAGCTTTGGTAGTCAAAATTCGTTCTCTTCTTGAGTTGGATTGGGAAATTGTTGTTCGACACTCGTATTGAGAAGCTAACTGGTGTGCGGATGCTCTAGCAAATTCAGTTGCTCCTTAAATTTAGATATTAAGTATTATGATGCTTGCCCGCCTCAATTTAGTCACTTGTTTAGGAAAATTGCTCTTCTCCCTTTTGATTAATATTGCCGATCTCAAAAATTATTATTTGCTTTTTTATATAGATATTGAAAATAACAACGAAAGCTAAAGAACTAAACGAGGGATGGAGATCCCTCTACAATGATCAAACATAAACAACTAAAGAGAAGAGGGAGGAATAATCATCTCCACCAAACCAAAATATCCTCCATGACCAAATGTGTAAGCTTATCTGCACCATAGTTAGCTTATAAACATGTTTGACCTTACACTTCGGATGATCATAATCAGAAGAGCTAGCACCTTTTGGAGATGTAAAATATGTCAGATTCTCATATTTATTTAAGAGACTTCACTATTCCCACCCCCGTGAGAGAAGAGATTACATCTCCACTGGAAGAGAAGTGATGGCCAAGTTACCAGCCGACTTCAAACCATATGTTTCACTTTCTAAAATCACCATTCATTAACTTCATTAACAGTATGCGAAAATGATATTACAAAATTAGAAAGAAAAAAAAAAGTAGAAATATGAGAATGATAAATAATGAGGATATAAAAGAACAAAATTAAGAATTCAGTGATGTTTTTTTTAGGGGAGGAATTCAGTGATGTTGCAAAACAATATATAAAATAAGATATTGTTTTACCAAAATAACTAAGTTACGCGACAAAGTAACAACATCTAGTAATATAATATGACCAAATTTGATATACATGTATTTTTTTTATAGATAAAAGTTGGTATTACTATTAGATGATGAAATATGTAACAATAAAGTATCCCATCAAATCAATAAATTCCTAACAACGGTTATATGAGTTGAACTCATGCTTTTACGGGGCATGAATCAATTTTTTACCGTCTGAGTCGACTTTCGTTGGCGGTAATTTTTTAAATATATATGTGAAAGAGTACGTATAATAAGGGTGTTTATGGGTGAGTTTGGTCAAACCCAAGACCCAAACCATATAGGATACTCCGGTTTGGGTGAGGTAAAACGTCCACCCATTATATTAATGGGTGGGTTTGGACAAATCCACTAGTTTTCGGTTTGGGTTAGGTTGGGTTGTGGGTTACCCAAATTATTTTTCTTTTTTGTTTTGTTAATATTAAAGGTTTGTTTGGATCCAGAGAAAGATAATGGAAAGAAAGAAGCAGGAAAGATTGTGTGTGGAAAGATTGGTTTTCCACCCTTTGGCAACATTTAAAAAGGGAAGAGGAAAGAAAGTTTGGGGTGGGACCCACGCCCAAAATCTTTTGATGAAGAATAATATGGAAGCCTCTAGAATAATAAAGAATAATGTGGAAGTCTCTAGAATACTATGGAATAATAAGGAAGCTACTAAACACTCTACTATATAAAATAAAGGCATTAGGGAAATCTTAGCTTTTCTAGATCCTTCTAGTCTTATGAACTAGAGTATCCATGTTTCTAGGCCTTTCTTTGTAATCAATATTTCTAGATAATTTCAGTTTGTAATGTAGAGTCTTCCTAGAGTAGTATAAATAAGGCTCACCACCAAGTGTTTAGGCATATTCAAGATACTCAAGCATTGATGAATTCAAATAATAACATCTTTCTTTGAGAATATTAGAGAGTTTCTCTATTTTCTCTATCTTTCCTTTTGTCCCTGAGCCAGATTTGGCATCAGAGCTGGTTACGATACCTCGGACTTGAGTTTAAGCGAAAAAATCAAAGGAAAGTGAGTTTTCAAAAGAGCAAGGAGTTGCCTTTGAGAAACTTCACTTTGCAGCCATTTTGTTTGCGAAACTAACACCGTCATTTTGTTTGAGTTTGAGCGAAGAAATCAACGGAAAGTGAGTTTTCAAGTAAGAGCAAGGAGTTGCTTTCTCAAAACTTCACTTTGCAGCCATTTGTTCGCGAAGCTAATACCACAAACAAAACAACCACACACCGCCACGATCTTCACCAAAAAAAAAAATCATCTACTCAAAATGCCACCTAGAAGACAAAACGAAAGATCTTTTTATGAAATTGAAATGGAAGAAATGAGGCGACAAATTCAACTACTACAAGAGATTGTCAACGTCCAACAAGACTTATTGGAAGCACACCAAAGAAGATTTGATGATGATAGCTCCGATAGTGACTCTTCATCATCTAGAAGTAGTCGCTCACACTGGTGTCAACCTCGGATGAATGATATCAAGGTCGACATTCCAGATTTCGAAGGAGAACTGTAATCCGATGAGTTTGTTGATTGGCTCCAGGCTATTGAACGCGTATTTGAGTACAAGGAGATACCAGAGGAGCACAAGGTAAAGATTGTTGCAGTAAAGCTAAAGAAACATGCTTTAATTTGGTGGGAAAATCGTAAAAGGAAACGCAAGTGTGAAGGAAAAAGCAAGATCAAGACATGGGAGAAAATGCGTCGGCAACTAACTCGTAAGTATTTATCTCCTCATTATTATCAAGCCAATTTTAATAAAAAAAAAAAATTGCCTAAAAAATCTTCATACCAACCTCTTTCCCCCACAAAAAATCATACCGATTCTCAAAAACCACTAACCCACAAACCTATTTCCTCATTCAAACCCCAACATAATACATTCATAGATAGAAATACCAAGATACCTAAATGTTTCAAGTGTCAAGGGTATGGACACATAGCCTTAGATTGCTTGAATCATAAATTATTCATCATCGTCAATGAGGAGATAAACAATATTTTTGAAGACGAAAAAGAAGACATTCATGAATCGTTTGAAGCAAAGACGATGAGAGAACCAATATACGATGAATAATATGTTGATGTTGACTTTCATGAAGTGTTTAAGGAAGAGGGAAATAAAGATCCAATATATGATGATGAATATGTTCACGACGACATTCCTGAAGTGTTTGAAAAAGAGGAGAAGGACGAACCACTATATGACGGAGAATGTGAATCACTTGTAACTAGAAGAAGCTTACAAACAACAATGGATAAACAAGAATCATGGATAAAACACAATATCCTCCCCACTTCCAACACCTCGCAAGGTAAGGTTTGTGATATTATCATCAATAGTGGAAGTTGTGAAAGTGTTGTATTGAACGATATGGTAGAAAATTTATGGCTTAAATATTGCACTCGTCCCTGCAAATATGGCCCGTTTAAGTTTTGGTCCCTGCAAAATTTTTTGTTTTTTAAAATAGTCCCTGACCCCATTTTTGTGATGATTTGCATACGTGGCACATGATGAC
>Ga0315915_1004349_pt1 | contig 17917 bp, 6 predicted proteins | sample MpolbnodulesMG_FD_207738 | JGI IMG/M metagenome (GOLD analysis project Ga0315915, IMG submission 207738) | Medicago polymorpha root nodule microbial communities from Los Angeles, California, United States - branched nodules | ecosystem: Host-associated > Plants > Roots > Nodule | place: USA...
GAATGGAGGACAACACAAATTTAAGGAGAATCAAACGACCCCCCATAGCCAATTTCTACTTTTCCAATCTGACAATCGATTTTTGATCTGGTCAAGCAACAAATACCAAAATCTCAGCTTCGTAGGAACCCCACCAATAGGTAACCACACTTCAACTTTATATATTTATAATTGGAATTATAAAATACATAGAAAATAATAAAATATTATTAAGTTCAAGTCACATTTTTTGTGTAATGGTTAGTCACGCATCAACAATAAATGAATAAATTGTTTAATGAAATTGTAACACTGTCATAGAAAATGATTCAATTTCTATATATTTTAAATTGATCGTATAATTTTTTTTTTGAGAGAATGTTATAGTATAATTATTGTAGTTATGTTACTCCTCCATCAAAATAATAATTGAAATAAGATAATCAGAACACAAAATAAAAATAATGCTGTGTGATTGTTCCTAGTCGTAAAGAGTTTGTGAGCGTTCACATTGGTTTCGTTCTTCAGCTAGCACTATATAGAAGGTAGTCACTCTCATTCAAGATTTGTTCATGTGGACTACATGTAGACATTTTTGTTCCAGCAAAGTTTGTAATTTGACTCTAGTTCTCGTATGCAAAGGTTTTGCGTTACAAGAGGTAATTACATGATCCCTGATTCATGACCATTCGTAAGGATCCATTATGAGAAAATTATCTTTGTTTTGATTCGCGATTCCCTTCACAAAAACCAATCAAGATTTGTAGAATGATGTTTGGCATGGGGAACCTCTCTTTGACACATTACATATCTGATGCCAGGTAATGCATTTACTTAAAGCTAAGTTCAAAGACTTCATTCATGACAATCAATGGAGAATTCCTTCAACTATCGTAGAAACAACAATGTTGAATTTTTAGGTTGTTTCGGTGTTAATATTATTGACATTACTTTTGTTCTTCATGCTAAAATTATAGGAGCAATGAATGCAATTGAAACAACTTCTGAAAAAGGTAGGAATCATTTTTGGTTAGAATCAAACTCTAAGCTAATTAACTTTTCAATTCTCGATACAATTAAAGAACATATGACTCAATTAATTGTATAAATTTTGCGTACATAATGTCTCTCATGGTCTCCCACATTTACAAAGAAGACAGTCACCGTGTTGATAAAATTACTATGCTTGGTCTTTCCATCCATGGTGAATATTGGTGGGACAACACTCATTCTGTGATAGGGTAACACTTCCATATTTTCACCTTTTCTAATCCTTGAGGGTTTAGATTTTTTGTCCCCCTCTTTGTTTTACCTTTTCTCCATCTATTTACGTATGGTGGACTTGCAGACAACATCTGCATTTTCCTCCTTTAAGTAGTTCATTTTTTATTATATATATGATTTAGTAGTACGTACCAATTCTAAATTTGCCATATTTTTTGCTAAATATTTTTGTAGGGCGTTCATTTCCACCCATAGACAAAGCCAGAAAAGGAAGCTTGCATGAGCCACTAAAATAAACAATGATATATAGGGTGTGTTTGGTTTGTAAAACAGTAAGTATTGGACATAATAGTATAAGACAGAACAACACAACACAAGGCAGAACATCACAGAACAAATTTTTATAGCATTGAATAATTTTTTGTTTTATACAATTTTTGGGGGACAAAATGCTATTTTGGATTTTTAGACAACTAGTACGTGAGACAAAAAGTTGTGTTGTGGTTTAGTGAAGGACAAAAATATGATTTTTTGTCATGTCCTTGCATCCAGTTTGTCCTGGACCTGAAACAGTTTTACAAATCAAACACCGGATAACTGAAGTTGTTATGTCCTGTCCTTCATTTTTTAGCAAATCAAACGCACCCATAAACACAAAATTAAAGTTGTAATGTCTTTTTGGCACAAGAAACTTAAAGGTCATACAATTGAAATGATTCTCAGCAAACAATAGAAAAACCAAACCAAAACGAACTAAAATGCACAAACTAAGAAACAAAAGCAAGATACTGAAGATAATTAAGCCACCAGTCGCAATAGTTGAAAACAAAAGTTGGGTATGCCATTTTCAACCACCAAACAATTGAAGCTTAATTTTATCACATAAGATTTGGATGGTGCCCTCTTTGTGCTGAAAAATTTGTTTGTTTCTTTCTTTTCAGACAATCCACACACAACAAAGCCAAAAATTTTGAATATTTCCCCTAATGTTCTTAGAGAGACCTGCTAGAGAAGTAAAATGTTGAAAGCGATATGATACAACATTCCCAATTACTTTTCTCAATCTATTAACCAATACCTTATACAAACACCCCACTAAAGAAATGGGATGGAAATCGGCAAGCCTTTAAGGGCTCTCTACTTTAGAAATAAGAGCGATGAGTGTACAATTGATCCATTTCCTCAATCTTCTATTGTGGTAGAACTCAATGAAAAAACACATCATATCACCATTTATGATCCTCCCAAAACTCCTTTATAAAACAAATGTTAAGTCCAACCTAGTACTTTTAAAAATATTTGCAGTCCCAAATGTCTGCTTAACTTCCTCTAACGGAAAAGGTTTTACCAACTCGCCACTATTTGTTCCATCCAATGACTTAAAATTTAAATTGTCCGCCCTAAGCCGATCGATATTCTCAAACTTAAAATAAGCCTCAAAGTGACACTAGACATTATTTCTCACATTGCCCACCCCTTCCACTTGATTTTCCATTCACACTAATTGTAATGATAACATTTGATCGACACCTAGAAGACATAATTTCGTGGAAAAAATTTAAAATTAGCATTACCTTCGTCATATTTGTTATTTGCATGTCAATATAGATATCAAAATATGATTACTTATACTAAAAAAATACGATTGCTTATCCAAAAATAAAAAATCAAATGTGATATCAAATATATTATTTGCAAATTGTCAAGGCTTTTACAAATTCACATAAAAATCAAATGACATTGTGGTTGACATTTTTTTTTACCTAAACATTGCATTTTCCATTAAAATATATTTCTTAGACCTTTTCTAAAAAAAATATTTCTTTTTAAAGTATTAGTATATATATACTATATAGTACATAATAAAAAGTGAAAATTGACCAGGAGGATGGTGGTTCCTCGAAGTTTCCTCACCTCCTCATCACATACAGATGTGAAAACAAATAAAAATTAAACTATTTGTATTGTCAAAATGCTTATATTATTAATTATTATTTTGAGTATTGACGAAAAAAAAAAGGCTGCTTCGAAGCACATGAAGGCTGAAGCCAAAAGTAAAGGAATAGAATTGCATTTTATTAATAAATTATAGTAATAATAGTAAGCTCTACCAAATAATAAGCAAAAACTAAAATAAAAATAAAAATGGTAAGCTCTACCAAATAAATAATAAGCAAAAACTAACGTGGCAGATCCATAATGGTGCAAAATACTGAAAAAGCTTTTTCATTTAATAGATTAAATTTCTTTGACTTTGTACACTTTGGAATTTGTTTTCATACAAAAGGATTTCCGTAACCAGTATTCAAAAATCCGAAGGTACTACCTCTAGAAAAATATCATAAGGTACTAGTAGTACTTACTTATCACATATACATAAATTATTTATTAAATGACGTACGATATTTAAAATAAAACTAATTTAAAAATTATTTTTCTGCAGACAAAAAGTTTATGTCATAAATATTAAATATCTTAATCAGTAGAGTTGTCGGAAGCATTTGGCCTGTCCAAAAATATTCAAACTTTGCGTGAAATACATCTGGTTCACTACTCATTGACAGAAGCATCCGCTAACACATTGTAAATAATCTTAAGAATTAATTTGAGCTCATAAGATTTAACTTGTATATGTATTAAATCGGATATATAACCGATAAGAAAAATGACATGTAGCTCCAAAAAAAAAATGAGATGTAATTGGTCTCGTTAAGTAAATAGTTGGAGGTTCAATTCCTAATTTTTGTGTGGAGAAATTTTTTGATTGAAAGAGTAATTCATCTTTTATACCTTATAGATTTTTGACGTTATTATTAATCACTATCAAATGAGGGTTAATGTGTCAAGGTTAAAAAGAAAAATCAAATCAAATGTAGTTAATTTTCATTACTCCCATCGTATGTATGTCTCTTATTGAGTACTAAGTCAATTTCTATAGGACCCTCAAAACTTGACCCAATCCACATACAATTAAGAAGCCAACATATTCTTAAAAATCCTCATTTAAGTAAACCTTCAAAATTAAAGTTGGCCAACAGGCCCCAATTTTTTCATCGATTTTTTAATGCTACTAACTTATTTTAGAATGAAAAGTTAAAGTTAAAATATCTACAATAAGTTCTAATAGTCATACATTTATACATAAAATGTATACATAATTACACTATTGTCTTGTTTTGATATAAAAGTGAGAAACCATAGTATAAATGTGTTTGGACAATCCTTCAAAAAATAAAAGAATGTGTTTGGACAAAAGAGGCCAAAATTGATTCTAAGGTATAAAATCACTTTTTTTTTTTTTTTTTTTTATAAAAATAATTGATTTTGACATGTTTGGTTGCTTTTGAGTAAAATTAATGTTGTCTCAAGAATTTATCATACTTGAAACTAAAATTGAAACTTTTTATTTTAAAATTGATTTAACATTCAAATTTATTGTTGAACTCACTTTTACATAAATACATCGAACATAAATCACATTACCTTCAATTCAAATGTAATCCTTAATCAATTTGATAAAATCAATTCACTTAAATCAACTGTTGCAGGCGCAGAACCAAATATACGTTCTACTTCTAGAGTAGTCAGAATTGATTTTGAAAGTGTAGAATTAATTCTTGTGTTCTAGTATAATTGATTTTTTCTCGAGAATTGATTATACAATTTTTTTTGATGTAAGAGAATTAGTTATACATTTTTTTGGTAATAAAAGGTAAAAACTAAAAGAAAAAAAATCAGGAAAAACCAAACTACAGGAAAGCTACACAGCTAATAGCAACGGGCAAATTGAACCCGAAGAGCATCATCCTGCAGACAAGGCAAGACTCCATCTGGTGGAACTAAAAATTCCTGCCAAGTTTCATTGTTGTTAGCGTCCATCTTCGCCATGAAATCGGTTGTGGCATATGCCTCCCTCCAAGTATGTGTTAGTTGGAGATTCTAGTTGCGAGCCATCCGTTTATTAATATTGCTAATGATTGGCGCAAAAAGGTGCCAAGGATTCACCTCTGTGTAGAGAATTGGTTATACTTGAAGCAAAGATTTCTAGTTTTTTATTTTATAATTGATTTTTACACGCAAACTTATAATTCAGTTCATTTTTATATGATTGTATTTAAACATAAATCATTTTACTTTCAACTTACTTTTAATTTTATTGTCTGAGTTCGTGTATATTGACTCAACTTCTAGATGTGCCAAAATTGATCTCAAAATGTTTGGACATCTTTTTCTTGAAAGAAATGATATTGGCACTAAAATTTATTCTACTCTAAATTAGGATTGTAAATTTTAATTTTAAACGTGATTATTATACTTGAATTTATTATTTGAGGAATGCTATAAAGTATAAACACATTTTATCAAAGGCACTCTCTCATCAATGAAATTTATGCAAGTCTTACATTTTGAAAATAGATCTCATATAAAAATGATAAGACTCACATAAATTTTATAAAATAGATATTAGAGAGTGTTTATAACATTATTTTTTATCGATGTTTGAATCCGAAACCTTCCATCTATTATATATTATTCCTATTAACTGAGTTAAGTTTACAATTATAACATTTCTTATATTAAAAAATGAGTCATATCTTAAAGACACTCGTTCCGTAAATAAATTTATACAAATCCTCTAAAAACAAATCTTTACAAAATCAATATTATTTTTTTTAGAAAGTGAAAATGGAGCAAAGGAGTACACAAAATCCAAGAGCGTGTATAATGGTGGTGTGTGTCTGTCTGTCTTTGTCGGTTTATACAGAATACGGATTCAAACCAATACAAAGACTCACCGCGCTAAACGACAAAATTGTGATTATTAATCACTCGTCCTTCACTTCACTGTGCCATTTGCCTCCACAGACAAGTGGAAGATACAAACTTGGACACGAAACACCCTTCTATTCTATTTTCCCTAGACCCAGTCTACAACACAAATAAATAAATAAACCCCAAAATAACCTTAATTAATTAACCTCACTTAACCATTTCATTACTATCAATAAAGATTGACTGCAAGTTAATAAAATAATGTATGTGATCCTTATTATAGACCACATACATTATTTATTAAATGAATTTAAAAAGTGAAAAGTTTCTTACATTTGAAATCGAAGGAAGTAGATTTACTATCAATAAATATTAACTGCAAGTTTAATTTTTTTATTTTAGGGATTGAATGCAGGATTAGTAAGTAACATTCCAACCAATTAAAATAGACAATAAGATTATAGGTTTAAGTTCCGTTGTTAAGGTGATGATATTTTGATGAGTAATTAGTATTTTTGTTGAAGATACTTTTGTAAATAACTTTTTCAGTGTTCTTACTGTCCTTTAGCTATTTTTTTTAGTGTTGGTAGTTCGAACCTTAGATATTACATAATATTATGCAACTGAACTAATTAGTCAATAATATTTATTTTAGTGTCTCTTAACTATCTAATTAGTCAATAATATTTATTTTACACCTAAAGAAATATATAAAATATGGTACTCGATCTTATGATCGATTAATTTAGAACTATTCTAATCATTATTTGCAGAAAATTTATTTAAAGGCGAAACAAACTCTATATAAATTAGAGAAATGATATTTGTACAACCACTTTATGATAATTTTTTAACAACTTTATCTCTCATACTCACATTATACTTTTATTCTCTCTTTTTCTTTTTCTCTTTCCATTATCACTGCTCTATGAATTAACTCACATAAATTGACATGAGTGAATTTTTTTTATTGGTAAGTAACATTACAAGAATTTGAATATAAAATCTAGAGAGAAACATAATTGAATTTCTCAAATCTATACTACTAAATTAACCCATGTGAGATACATTACAAAAGTTACTTACCCGTTACGGTCAATTTAAAGAATGTGAAGGGTGTGTGTGGTATGAACTCTAAAGAGAGTTATGTGTATAAAGGTATTATTTGTCAACGGGTTTTTGGATTCCAAAGATTAGAGTTTCTTTTAGTTAAAGATATATAGAGAGAGAGAGAGAAGCATTATTGGACTTGTGGTAGTTGGTGTGGGTAAATGAGCAAACCAAAGTAACGTAAAATAACAAAATAAAAAACAAAAAATAAATGAATAAGAATAAAACCTTAGCAGGTTGACCGGTGGATATAGATAAGGATAAAGAGAAAAACAAAACAAAACAAAACAAAACAAGAAAGAGCTTAGAAGCCAAAAAAATACACAAACCCTAGCAAACAAAAAAAAAACAAAAATACCAAAAAAGTTTCTTACTGATTTTTCTGTGTGTGTTAATGCTTCTAAGATTTTTCCTTCTTTGTACAAAGATTATTATTCAAGTTTTATAGCTATAGATTAGCTAGGTTAGTTCAATATCATATCAATGGTTGATTTAGACAATGTTTCCACAGCTTCAGGTGAAGCTAGCATCTCTTCCTCTGGTAATAACAATATTCAATCACCAATTCCAAAACCCACCAAGAAAAAAAGAAATCTTCCAGGAATGCCAGGTACAAATTATTTATAAATATTTTCATTTTTTTTCTTTATTAATTAATTTTTTAATTTTTTTTTGTTGATTTTTTGAAGATCCAGAAGCAGAGGTGATTGCTCTGTCACCAACAACGTTGTTAGCTACAAACAGATTTGTGTGTGAAATATGTAACAAAGGGTTTCAAAGAGATCAGAATCTTCAACTACATAGAAGAGGACATAATCTACCATGGAAACTGAGACAAAGATCAAGTAAAGAAATTAGGAAAAGGGTTTATGTTTGTCCTGAACCAACTTGTGTTCATCATGATCCTTCTAGAGCTTTAGGTGATTTAACTGGGATAAAAAAGCACTTTTGTAGAAAACACGGTGAGAAAAAGTGGAAATGTGACAAATGTTCTAAGAAATATGCTGTTCAATCTGATTGGAAAGCTCACTCTAAAGTTTGTGGTTCTAGAGAGTATAAATGTGATTGTGGAACCGTTTTTTCCAGGTTCTTATTTTTTTTTATTGATTTTTATATGTTTATGAAAAATGGGTTTTGTTTTGTTTCTGAAAAAAAATTGTTTTTTTATGTGTTTGATTTTGAAGGAGGGATAGTTTTATTACACATAGAGCTTTTTGTGATGCGTTGGCAGAGGAGAATGCAAAATCTCAGAATCAAGCTGTTGTGAAAGCTAATTCAGAATCTGATTCAAAGGTTTTGACCGGTGATTCGTTGCCGGTGTTGATGCCGGCAGTGATTACTGCTGCTGCTGCTACTACTCCTCAGTCAAATAGTGGTGTGTCCTCTGCTTTGGAGACTCAGAAGCTAGGTAGATATTTATTTATTTTTTGAAACATGAAAAAAAGTGCAATTTTTGTTTTCTGGGTTGTTTTTTTTTTTTTGTCATGTTTGATGTGGTTAAAATTTGATACTAACAAATTCAAAATTTTGTTTTTGGTGTTATTGTTTGTTTATGTGATCTTGGTGTTTAGTATTTTTTGTCTGGTAATGTATTTTGTTGTGACTTGTTTTTGTGAGAAACAGGATCAAGTGATCTGAGATTCGGGTGATGCTAATTAAGTAATGAAAATAAATCACTTAAAAAGGTGTTTTTTGTAATTGTTTGATCTAAATTATGCATTGGTTGTCAAGGATCTCAAAAGCTAAAAAAGAGAAGATTTGTTTTTAAGAGTGGAAAAACTATTGTTTTCTTCATTACTTTACTTCTGAACTTTAATGTAACATAAAAGAAAGAAACCAACTTTACTTGTCGATGTGTTATGAGTGGTTGCTTTTGTTTTTTCTTTTCCCTATTAGTTGATATGATTATAATTTAAAATAATGATGTTGTTCTGTTCCTGCTTTGCTTTGCTTTTTCTTATTCTATATTTTGATTTTTGCAGATTTGCCAGAAAATCCACCACAAATCATAGAGGAACCACAAGTTGTTGTTACTACTACTGCTAGTCCTTTAAATGCGAGTTGTAGCTGCAGTACTAGCTCAACAAGCAACGGCTGTGCCACTACCAGCACTGGCGTGTTTGCAAGCTTGTTTGCTTCATCAACAGCTTCAGCTTCCGCGAGTCTCCAACCTCAGGCACCGGCGTTCAGTGACCTAATTAGGTCCATGGGATGTACAGATCCTCGTCCTACAGATTTCTCAGCTCCTCCATCGTCCGAGGCGATTTCTCTTTGCCTTTCGACCAATCATGGATCATCAATTTTCGGAACAGGAGGGCAGGAGTGTCGCCAATACGTGCCAACACATCAGCCGCCCGCGATGTCTGCCACTGCATTACTTCAAAAAGCAGCTCAAATGGGTGCTGCTGCAACAAATGCCTCTCTGCTTCGTGGGCTTGGAATTGTGTCGTCTTCTGCTTCCACTTCATCTGGTCAACAAGATAGCCTGCATTGGGGCCTCGGACAAATGGAACCAGAGGGTTCTAGTTTAGTTTCTGCAGGACTTGGACTAGGTCTTCCTTGTGACGGCGATTCTGGACTAAAGGAATTGATGTTGGGGACTCCGTCAATGTTTGGTCCTAAGCAGACAACTCTAGATTTCCTAGGATTGGGGATGGCTGCTGGTGGTAGTGCCGGTGGAGGCTTGTCTGCACTTATCACATCAATCGGCGGAGGCAGTGGTTTGGATGTTACCGCAGCAGCCGCATCCTTTGGTAATGGAGAGTTCTCTGGCAAAGATATTGGAAGGAGTTCATGATAATTTGGCTAAAATAACAACTACTGGTGTTATTATCAGGGCAAATTTTTTGGTTGTAAAGTAAAACATTTCTTGTCTATGAATGAATATTTTGAAGTTGCAATGCACATGGGATTATTAACAAGATTAAGATTTACTCCCAATATGCAATTTGCAACTATGGATCAATGAAACAGGTAATGTGCAAATGGGGTCTTCTTGATTTGTCTTGCACCTTATAATGCCAGAAGAAAGACTATCTATTAAAGGAAAAGAAAATGTGACCTTAACAAGGTACAATGTGCTTGTTTTGGACAACACAGGCTGTGAGAAATTAAGGGTATGTGCATATGGTTGTCTTAAGTTTTAGGGACAATGGAGCATTTGAAGATCATGGTCTTGTTTTATGGACAGTTTTGATCAAATCATGTATTCCACCGTTGGATGATTTGGTCCGTAGCTGTAGGTATAAATTAGGATGCTAGTAGTAGTAGTTTTATTTGGTTGTTGGAATTATTGGCACATTGTGGATTTCCACGTTTGTCCATTGTTTGGCACTTAATGCGTGATTGAATTTTAGTAAGTAATTAATGTTCTTAGTAAATGTCATAAATTGTAATTATTCTATATTCTTTCAAGTTAGAAAATTCCCAACCTATTCCCACTTTAGGTAGCTTTATTTAGTAGCCAAGTTGCATTAGCAACCCAACCCATTTTTTTGATAAGAAGTAGTAAACTTTTGAACCACCGAATAATTGTTATTTAAAGGACATTTGAGCTAATTTTTGATTTTGTTTTTGATTTTAGACATTTATTTGGGCTTCTTTTATGAACAAGTATTTGCATTTATTTGGGCTGGTAAAAAAAAAAGATTTTCATGGGTGTTTTGCGTACAAGTGTCTTATATTTTATTCTAGGCTTAAATAGGTTTTTTTTCGTCCATGCAAATATAAGTCATTTGAATTTTCGTCCATGAAGTTACTAATCCTTTCAATTTGCTACTGCAAAATTTAATCATTTGACTTTTGGTCATAATTAGGTTTTTTTGCTGAGGTGGGATGTCATTAGCGACATGGTGCCCATGTGGCAAGTGATGATTGGGCGAGGTGGTTGGCTTAAATAGGTCTTTCGTCCTTGCAAATATAAGTCATTTGAATTTTCGTCCCTGAAGTTACTAATCAGATGTAATTAGGACCATTTTTCAAATGATTAATATTTGCAATGGCAAAATGGAATGATTAGTAACTTCATGGACGAAAATTCAAATGACCTATATTTGCAGGGATAAAAGACCTATTTAAGCATTTATTTTATATATAAATGAGAATGTGGTGTAAAAGCATCCCTATTTTGTTTAATATATTTAAATGACACTTTAATATTTTGTAAATGATTTAGAAATCTCTATGATGTGCAAAAATAATGCCAATGGATACAAACATATATATTTTGCTTTATGTGGCTACATTAGGTTAATTAATGTTGCTATTTGAAAAACTATAATTGCTACTTGCTAGCATAATTTACCGGCATTATTCACTATTGCCTACATTTTTATTAGTTTTCCATGTTTTCCCACTAGAAGTAATCTTGATCGAGACATGTCGGATTCGAACCACAATTCACTATGTCGTTGAAGTCCAACCCCCTCGGTTAGACCAGACTTTTGCGTGTTACTATTGTTTACATCTCTATTTAGTTTACATGTACTTCTACATGAGCAATTTCAATTGATAAATATCAATCAATAATAATGTAGAGTAGTCAATAGTAGCATAGCGACGGCAGGCCGCTACAGTATAAATCGTAGCGTTGTGGTTTCTAATAGCGGCTGCTTCAGCAGCTATAACGGCGCAGCGATGCGTAACAGATTTCGGTTCTAAAATCGCTATGTTATTTTAATGGGAAAATACAAAATTGCTTGAGATTTTAAAAATAAATCAACGACATTTTTTAGATTTCCCTTAAATCCTAGAGACTTTCTACACTTTCTCTATTCATATGCATTGTGAAACATTTTGAAGATCCAAACACTTTCTCTTTTCTTCCTCCTTTCGGATCTAAATACTTACAATTTCTTTTCTTCCTCCCCTGTTCTCTTTTTTTCTATTCCTCTTCATTTTTTTTTCTTCTTCCTCTCGTTCCATCTTTTCCTCTTTTTTCTTTTCTTTGTTCCTCTGGATAGAATGGTGGATTTAAATTTTTATATGATGGATTATTAAATCTGAATTCTGAATTTCACAAAATTTTCATAATGCTTTAAGGTTTATAGATCAAATTAGTGAGATCAGATGATGTTGGTTGAATCATGTGATGTTTTTTGCTTCATCTACTAGTGATTTGTTTATACGTTATCCCACTTTTGAAGTCGGACTGCTATGCGCTGCTATCTCAGATTGACTACTATATTTGTAAACTATGACAAGTATAAAAATGATAAAATGCAAGACACATTTTTTTCCGCTCCAAACACACGACTATGTTGCCAACTTGCTATTATACGTTGTCATTCACTAACTTCTTCTCTTACTTTTTTTGTTGTTGAAGAGAACAAAACTTCTCATTAGCCTGATTCTGACAACAAATCAAAAGCTACAACCGAAAAAAGTACAAGATGGAGTATCTTCAATCCAAGCAAAATAACAACAAGAATAAAGAACAAATTTAGCCATATGCCTAACATGAGACATAATAATACTATTAAAATTGGGAATTAACTTGATGCAATCTTCTGTGATTGTGTCCATATAAGATGACGCTGGCTGATTATCTTTGATCGTCGAAATCACATTACTAGAATCCGACTATGCGCACAAATTTAAAAACATCACGTCCTTTGCAAACTCCACCCCTTTCATTAAAGCCTATGCTTTAAACTTGATCCAAAATACCAAATTTACTTACTGATCATGACAATCTCATTATCTATAATCATTTTTATTGCCAATTTTATCTTATTATTTCAATTGAAAATAAGTAACTAAATAATTATTAAAAAAAATACCTTTTTTCTGTCTATATTTATCAAGAGTTCAAATGCTAATTTAATACTTTAACTAACTTTTTTAGCTTTAGTGATTTAGACCATTATGATTTTGTATTTAAGGAATGAGGGGCCTTTTTTTGTCTGATAACAAAAATATAGGATTGTGTCTCAGTTTAATATAGAGATGATTACGCCTTAAAGACCATTTATAAAGATTTACATTTAACTCTCTCTAAATACATTAATAAAGCTCGAACCCAATATCTTTATACAAATATTTACATTTAACTTTCTCCCTAAATACATTAACGAGTCTTTTGTAATTATTATTAGGGACTAAGTCGTTCTAGTTTTATTTTCTCACGTAAAAGTTTGATTTGATTTTCCTTAATAACTAGATTGAATCTCATACTTTTTCTTGAAAATTGGTCATCACTCTATAAACGCCACGTAAAACTCACATAAACAATTGTAAAAGTTTTACATTTGAATCAGAATAGTAGTCGTTCTAGTAATATTGTCACTTGCCAGGTAAGTTAAGTTTTTGAGACTTTTGTGTTATAGAGTTTAAAATGTTAACATTATTTGGCAATACTTCCAAAGAAGAACTTAGTGCGGATAAATATTCACTACTTCAAAGAAGAATTTGAAACTGAAAGTATACTTCCCAAGTGATTTTGTATAAATTTTAAGGAAAAAAAAAAGTAAATTTGAAGAACACACAAGTCTTTATGTGTTTAAAATATTATCTACCTTAGTCCACAAGTTCTAACTCAACTGTCAACTTGTGAAAATTGTTATGTTGACGTCATGACTGGAGTCCGAACTCCGACACATCCATTTATGTGTGTAAGTTTATAACGACTTTATCATTTCGTTTATCTATAAAAAAAAAAAACTATCATGTCGATATTTTGTACAAATGCATCTTGTATCTAGGGGAGAATGTAGCTTGGTAGCTGCTCCAGGGATTCTTAGACAAATTTCTTATTGAGGTGAGGTGGTATTTCCACTGCCTCTTCCGATACATCAAATAATACCTTTCAATATACACATAGCACACCTTGCTATTATAAATTTAGTTTCAATCACTATATTTCTTCAAATTACACTCTTCTTATTATACTACTAATTAAAATTAAAATACTCTCGTTCATAGGATGAAATTTAAAACTATCATTTTGACCATGAAAATTTATATAATTAAATGCACGAAGAATAATTAAAATTATTATTTTTCTTTGCTTCTCTTGAGTTTTATATATTAGTAGATTACATTAGATACAAACACAAGTTCAACATCAATAAAAACGAAAAAGTTAAACTCTACAAATAAATCACAACATCTAAGTTAATAATATAAAACGACAAAATATTTATAAATAATGTCACAAAGTTAAAGTGATGGTAATAACAACGTATACGACCTAATCATTGGTAGAGTTTGTTATTTATTGAAATTGATCTGTCATTTTAAATTAAACAAACATCACAACAAGGCGAGAAACCAAACTAGAAACACACTAATACCGGAAATCAAACAACGTTGTATGAGATAACGAAATAGAAAAACTAAATTTTTGTTTAGACCACTTATTTAGATTTAAAGATAGAAGATAATCGATAGCGATTCTTCTTATTTAAAACCTACAATGGTTCAAGACACACATCTATTTTAAAGTTTTTCATGTGATAACTTTGAAAGCCCCTCCAACACTTTGTCCCTGTGATCTTCGCCCCTTCTTGTAGCGCCCAGGTCTAGTATCCAACTGACTGCGTTGTTAACTAAACATAATTCCATCACTGCCAAAATTATTTATCCATCTTCCGCCAAATTCGTTTATGGTTTTATTTTTTATTGATGACTAAAACTGAGTCTATTGTTATTGTGTACCATTGTGGAAGGAATGTCACATGACATTGTGGAAGGAATGACACGTAAGTTAATTCATTGTCTCATCTCAAATGTCACATGACTCGAGCAACACTGCCATTGGAGCAACATAACAAAAAAGTGGAATGTACTTTTCTTCCTTTGCTAATAATTGGAATTTGTTTTAGATTATTACGAGAAGAGATAATATAACAAAATTCACTGCCTCGAATACTTTTTAGTATACCTCATGTAACATGTTCTACCCAATATCTTATTGTATACTACGACAAAAGTCACTGTCCTGAATTTTGCCGTGTAATAAAATTACAATTGATATCAATGATAACTTTTTTTTTATTAGGTTTAAAATATATTTGTAATCAATTTATATGATATGCTAACATTTGTAATTGCATATTAGTTAAAAAATATGATCAAAATAAATTATGTGAATAATACAAATTGTAAAATTGCGACATGTATTTGTGAACGGGAGAGGGAGTATTAAACAATTTATCGCAAGTTATCTTCTCTCCTTTATTTTATTTTTCAGTCAAAGGAAACTTTATTCATTCAATTTTAAAGGAGGGTAGACTGTAGCCCCTTCTCTCCATGTTTTGTTGCAATGAGAACAAGAAAGGTCTCGAGGCTTATTATTTTAGTGATCCTGTGGTGTAATTAGCAAAATGTGGGGTTTGGGATAATAGAATCCTCACTTTTTTAGTATCTTATCGATTGGTTTAAGGCTTGACCCACTTTTATTTATTTTTCAAACATAACCATCCATCAGTAAAAATGATTACTTTTTACACCCTATGTTATTCTTGTGCACTCTATTCTTTTCCCTCAAATATCCTTTGCTCGGATTACATAATGTGAACTCCTAAATAAGGATTTCGAACTATACAATCTGAATAACTACTGAAACTCATAAATGATGTTGTAATTGATACGAACATCTATGTTGACCACCTTATTATCCTCATATAAACTATAAAGCAATTTTGAGGACAATATGAATCATCAACAAAGACCATGATATCATAACTCACCCAAAACTAAATTTAAGAAAGAAATTTTTAGAAGTATTGAAAAATGAAGAATGAATGAAAATGTTGAAGGATGCAAGGCGTAAGACATCCTAGACTGTAACTACAGTTAAAGGAAACATGTTTAACCTTTAAAATTCAATTAACACACCTCAAATCTTCCAAGCCTTGGATGTAACACAATAATCCATAGTTTGAGATGGTTTAGATTATATAATCCGAATAAATTTTCAAAATATTTCAAATTATATAACCTGAACCATCCCAAAGTGTGTTGGGTTTGGCAAGGCTAAGAACACATGAAATTTAATTTCAACTACATACATTAAAAATAACAATTTTAAGAACATAACAGATTCAACAACGTAATACAAGAGTGAAAAACAACATAGTAAAACAAACACAAAAGATCACAAATCAGCCAATCTTAAATCTTCATTTGGTCTATCCATGAAAGCTCTAATTTCTTCGTAGCTCCTGAATCAGATCAAACTTTTTCGAATATCTTTGAAAGATCTGACCAAGGAAGCGTCCAACTCGATCAATATTTTAGAATTGTATCGACCGAATATCGAGAACATGGTTCTCACATCATCGTCATTCATGAGCTTCATCTGGATGAACTGGATGCTTCCAGCTGAGTCGGTCAATGGGCGTCGATACTCAACACCTTCCATCCTCCTTGTGTCTTTGTGGTTGAGTCGATGGTTGATTTGGTCCAGCTGATCCGTCAACCAAGATAGTGGGACATCAACTTAGACCCTGAACACATTAGGTTTTCCTCCATTGTAGTAAGTGTTCATGATTCTTTTGCTATGTTTTACAACAATTGAACCAAACACACCAATTTATAGAAGTTTTTGTGCGTCGTGGAGCACAAAGACTGTTAGTGTAATGTGAACCATAAAAAAACCTATACTTGATTGTGTTGGAACAAAATACGTTTAACAAACATTACCCTTAGGGTGGGGGAGATTGTTGGAACGAAAAATGTTTAACATACGTTACCCTTAGGGTTTTGATGATAACAAGGTATTAAAAATTGTCAATTGGATATGCTAATATTTGTTCAAGTGTACAAGACCATAGACAAAATTTGATATCTTTTTAAGGTTCTGGAAGAACAAAAGAGAGCAAAAGAATCAACAAAAAGGAAGCTTGAAGCATTTGAAGAAAAGTGCATCTGAAGTATAAAGTGCTCCTGAAGTGATGACGTCATCAGAAGCAAGTTCGTCAGAAGCACCTCATCAGAAGCAAGATCACCAGAAGCTGAAGTTCATCAGAAGAAAAGACTTAAAACTTCAAAGGCTATTCAAATGATTTAATCACGTCTAAATCTTGCAAAAGACCAAAAGAGTGTAACAACGGACCTTGAGATGAAATTTGAGAGCATTGGATGCTTGTTCTATCAAGAGCGTTGGCAAAGGACAATTGTACGAACTGTACAACCACTTCCTCCACTACTATGTTCGTGTCTCTACAACAAGACAAGGATAACAACTCTGCCTGCAGAAATGTTCCTTCAAACTAGGAATGCATTTGAAATTGATCCTTCATAGGACAATAACCATATCAGGCAAAAGATCATTGGTGATTATCAACAAGCTTCAAGCGACTCTTTTTTTGTGCTGGCAATTTTCCAACGTATCTTTCACACCTCTATATAAAGGAGTGAAGACTTACTAGTTGGATACAACTACAGACACACACAAAAAGCAAGACTCATACAACAATTCAAAGTTCAAAACTCTGTTATTGTTCTGCATTTAAAGTTACTTAGAATTTCTTATCAAAGTTCATATTTTAGAAATTCTATAGTCTTAAGAGTCTGTATCTGATTTGTATTGTGAACACCACTGGTTGTATATCAAGTGTTCAAACTCAAACAAATTTCTTTGTAATTCTATTTGATTAGAAGTCTCTTGCTTGTGTGCTTGAGCATTGGAAGTCTCTTGCTTGTGTGCTTGAGCAATAGAAGTATCTTGCAGTTGTGCTTGAGCATTGAAAGTCTCTTGCCTGTGTGCTTGAGCATAGGAAATCTCTTGCAGTTGTGCTTGAGTAATTTGAAGTCTCTTGCTAGTTGTAGCATTTAGCAGTTGTAATTTGATATTACATTTTAGTGAACTCTCCTTGAAAGTGCAAGG
>Ga0315915_1004350_pt1 | contig 17915 bp, 12 predicted proteins | sample MpolbnodulesMG_FD_207738 | JGI IMG/M metagenome (GOLD analysis project Ga0315915, IMG submission 207738) | Medicago polymorpha root nodule microbial communities from Los Angeles, California, United States - branched nodules | ecosystem: Host-associated > Plants > Roots > Nodule | place: USA...
CGTGGTAAGAAGAGTAGATCAAATGGATGATAGTCAAGTTAAAAGAGGTAGAGGAAGACCTAAGAAAACTATTAGAGAAACCATTAGGAAGGATTTAGAGGTCAATGAGTTGGATCCAAATTTGGTTTATGATAGAACACTATGACGTCATTTGATCCATGTAGCCGATCCCACTTAGTGACATAAGGCTTGGTTGTTGTTGTTGTTGTAATATATATGATTTCCTCCGTTCCTAAATATATGTCGCAATTTGACCATGTACAATATTCAAATAATATGTTTTGATCATATTTTTTAACTAATATATAAAGACAAATGTTAGTATATAATATATTGTTCAATTTATCTTGATGAATATTTTCAAAATATCAGTTTTTATAATTTTTTGTTATAGAGAATTAAATATATTAATTGTTAAAATTGTGCGTTAATATGTGTAAAATAGTCAAATACGACATATATGTAGTTAATTACCTTAGTATTTATGTATTCTTAAAGAGAAAAATGTACACTAACTTGATTTAGGTTATTTCGGTTCATACCTAATTGAAATCTTATTTTTATGATAAACTAATTGAGAACTTTGTTTTAGACAAATACATGAGCAAATGGTCAATCAATTTTCGTAATGCATGTGACTTACCACATAGACCTGACATAAGGATTCTATAGTGAAAGTAAGGTGGTCCTATCTAGCAAAAGTAGAAGAAGAGGCATGGGTGAGAGTGACTGAGGTCGAGCAACAGAGCTACAATTTAGTCTAAGTCTTTTTAGGTTGGACTAAGATGTTTTTAGATCCATTTAACCATCAAAGATTCAAAGAATATGATATGAGGTTGCATCCAAAGAAAAAGAAAAGAAATTAAAGCAGCACTATGAGACTAGCAAAGGGTTTAAGGTTGAGGCTTTCAGTCGGTCGCTTCGCTAGTATTTTGGTTTAATGTTGCTCCTCTAGATTCTGGTTGTTTCATCTGTGTTGCTTTGTTCTTTTTCTTTGTTTTTTTCTTTTCTTTTATCCTCGAGGGTTTTGGTTTATGTCCCCCCTCTCTTTTGTACTTTTTTTTTCTATCTATATATTTCAAGGTGCTGCAGATGGAGATCCCTCTGCACCCTTTATTTTGCTTAAAAAAAAACTAAGTATATGTTTGGTATTATGGTGAGTGTGTCTGAATCACGACGACCCTTCGTGATTTTGTAGAAGGTACACAATGTAGTTTTTGAAAAATCATGATGGATCGTTGTGATTCTGACATACTCACCTTGATACCAAACATGTACTAAAGAGAGAGAAAAAAATTAGAATACATATTATCAAAACATGATGAGAATGTTGATGTTAATTTGAATAATTCACTTGATAATGGAGATGATAATCTAGAGGATAATGTTAATGACTACAATGATGATATATTTGATCCAACAAACCGAGATGCTTTTGATCCTAAACTTATTGATTTACGAGGATTATATATATTCTTTTTTATAAGTTTTTGATGTTATTTATAATTAAAGTAAATGTTAATTCTTTTTGATCTTTTTTACTTCTTTTTATTAACGGTCTAAATTTTAAGATTATAATATAACCTCCGGACAGCTATAGATCTGACTTGAAATTTGATTATTCTTTTATCATGTCATATTTGAACCTTATAAAATGTGGGAGGTAAGAGACAAAATTGAGTTGCAAAATGTTTGTAGGGTCGTTAAATACTGTTATTTTAATTATATATCTTTTTTTTTTTTATCTATTAGTACGCTAAACACTGCACCAACAAATTTTTAAATTTGAGTGAGTTCAATTTAACCAACCTTCAACCAAAGTTTTCTTTTAACTAATTAATTAAAGACGGTGCAGAAAAATTGGAATACTTCACTCCACATGTCAAATTCGGCTAGTACCATAAACAATGACACATATAAATTTCTCTTTTCAATTCATATATAACAATTAACAAATTCCTCTAAATAATTTCAAACTATAGATAAGAATCAAAGATCATGGCTATCCATGATACACTACCACTTAACTATAGGACACAAAGATGCATGTCCCATACCAAATAAGATGTGCATTATTCAACCGACATTCTTATTGTAATTGTAATTAAACTGAGAAAATCCAACGGCCATGCCCACGGTTGAAGAGAGATGCTATAGTTAGGAACAAATGAATCTATCTATTATATCTCCAAAGGGCAAGGGGGCATAACCATGTGAGATGTACCCTGATTTTGTTTCTGTTCATTGATCTACATATCAATAATGTGGCCCATAAGTTAAGCAACACGTATCTTGTTGAGCTGACTAGGATGTACTAACCAACAAAATTTGGTTGTTGTCGTTTCCTATCATGCCATGCACGTTCTCATCAACAAATGGTTTATACTCTTTATTTGTTTTGGGATGCAATATTACACTCATTGTCACAATTAATAACTTCAAGAATCTTTTTAATTATATATTTTTGAGGTACACAAACAATTATCCATCTTGCAATATGGTTTCTATGGCTACATTATTTCTTAAGATGTTGTCTTGTCCCTTATGGAATCTAATTTCTTAGATTACAAAAAATGCGTAACACACGGAGCAAATATCTACATGCACCAAATAATACATTGTACATATGCTACTATTTTTTTCCCTCCTAGAAATGAATATTATGATTGAAGGCATTCTTATCCGTGTAAAATCTATAATTGTACTCAAAGTAATTAGGAATATCCCATATTAACTTCAAATTGAAACAAAGAAAAGTAGTTTATGATGTTAAGCAATCAAGCATGATTACAAATTGACATTTACTTCATTAAAGGGAGATAAGTTTATGTAATTAATCTTCGTCAAAAAAAGAAGTTTATAATTACTCTTTGAAAGTGCAGTCGCATGTTATAATAATAACAACCTAATTTCAGTGGTCTAGCTAGTTGAAGAGTTGTCTATCAGTGCCATTAATTTCTGTTACTTATCATGACTGAGCAAATAATGAGATCATTCATAGATGGTGGGTTAATTTTTTTTTTTTTTTTTTTGGGTTAAGCAATGATATTGAACTTCATTTACAATAGGTTGATGATATTTCATTAACAGTGCGGTACAGATGCAAAGGGTGGAAACTTCAACTTCAAACTATTAGGTTCGTAGAAAAAAACTTCAAACTGTTGACGATCGATATGGGAAATATCTATGGGAGAATCCGACATTAGACTCATAAGTATAGTTGTTAAAAGGATTATTCTTACATTGTCACATGACCAAATACAAATTTCTTAGGCATGCTCACAAAATATAAATTTCATATCTTATTCTTTTAGTTATTTCAAAAGTAATAACAAAGTTAATTTTATATTTTACTTTAATGTGAGTGTATAAACTTGTGCCCATAATCTTGTGACTATGGAAGACCTGCTTTAACAATGAGTCCAATCTAATTGTCCCGTATTTCAACATTGGTTGGTTGTAGAAAGACAAACACAAATGATAATGAGAGTTTCTTTATACTAGTAGTGTGTTATCTAATACACCCTTCAGATACTATTATTATAAGCAAAAATTTACATTTTAAATCATTCATTAAATGATGTATATGGTGTATAATAAAGACTACATACATCATGTAATGAATGAATGTAAAATGTTGATTTTTGCTTATAATAATGACCGGAGGGTGTATGACCATTTTACCTCCGCTCAAATTTTACAATCGGAAACGTATTTGACATTTTTTTAGATTATAAAAGTCAAATTATATTTACCCAGTTTTGATCATATTCAACCAAACTTACTAAAATGACATAATTTAAAGTGACATAATTTAAAACACACAACCAAATTTAATAATTCAACACAATTTATTAATCGAATTCGATTTCATTATATATTTATATTAACAAAAATGTTTGACAACTAAAGTTAAATCTGTAGTACAAGAAGATGGAGGAGAAGGAGGGAGAAATGTGCCCTCGGAAGAATTTGGGAACACCAGATGACTAAGTAGGAGAAGGTGAAAATTAATTTGAATAATCCTAAATCCAAATCGATATGAAATTAAAGATATAGATGAACAACTTCTCTTTAACCATTCATACTAATCCTTCAAGATGACACGAAAGTCTTTGTTGACCCTTTGTATGAAAGACCAACATTAAAATCATGATACCATAACAATCTCAAAAGAAAAATAAGAAAGAAAAGAGAAAAAGGAAGATAAATTTTCAAATAAAGAATATTATGGAAAAAATAAAGGTTATTTATAGGAAAAGTCGAACATGGATTTTATCTACGATCAATCCAAACATGTAATACACTCAATAAAATATATAAATTAAATATTTGACCTTCCAAACATTGCTGACAAAGTCATTGTCTAATTTATGTAGTGTTTTAGATTATATAATCCAAACGCATGCCCAATAATAATCTGGATTATTAAATCATAAACATGCCTAAATTGTGTTAAAACTTATACTTACGAGGGTTTGACATGTTTTAGATTATATAATTAAACACAACAACAAGAAGATAATTCAACCACAAAATACAACATAAAACAACATAAGTAAACACAACAAGATCATGGACCAGTCAAATTAATTTTTTCATCTGGTATATCCATGCAAGCCATGATTTCTTCACTTAATTGAACATGCCGATATATAGAAGGCTCTTTACATCGTGGACCACATAAAATGTAGGTACAATGTGAACCATAGAAAAATCTTGTATTTGACTGGTTCAGATTATATGATCCAAATTATGTTAGACCCTCCAAAGCACAAGTTTTAACATAGTTGTCTTCATATAGAGGGTCAAAAGAGGTCTTCATATCAGTAGTTGCGGAGTTAGTATGAATGCTCAAAAGGAGTTTGCTCATCTCCATCTTTGTATTCAAATTAGTTTCCACCTTCTCTTACAACATCATCTTGTGTTCTCAAATTCTTCGAAGGGTGCATTAGAGGGATCACAATCTTTCACCCTCCATCTTCTTGTGCTACATATTTAGTTTTAGTTTCCAAACATTTTCTACTACATAGCATTATGGTATTGTAAATGTGTTATGGAATCATGTTCGTTTAATAAATTGTGCTAAATTATTAAATTTTGTTGTCAATTTTAAATTATGTCATTTTAATACATTGAGTTGAATCTAAATAAAATTGTCTCGGATTTTATAATCCAAAAGAAGTCACATACACTTCAGATTATAAAAATCTTAACGGAGATAAAACACAAATCAGAGGGGACGTGGGAAGAAAACACAAGGTGAAAAAAGAAACACTAAAATAACCGGTCAAATTTGGGGTGACCCTTTTTTTGTTAAAAAATGTCCCATAATAGTACATACATTTGTTATTTGAATGATCTGCAGAGTAGCTTTTTTTTTTTGAGGGAATCTGCAGAGTAGCTTTGATAAGTTATTATTTATGAATAGCTTTATTGATAATATTTGCGTGATACAATTTTATTTTCTGGTTTATAACAGTTAAAGCTCTGGAATAGGGATGGTAACTGGATCCAGATTTGATGGGCATCCGCAAAAAATACCCGCAATGGGTAGGGTAAAACTCCGCTTTTATGGGTATGGCCTTGAGTCCGGGTAATTACCCACAAATTTAGATGGGTAAGGGTGCGGGTAAGGACACTATACTACCCAGCTCCGCAACCCGCATATGCATATTTATATAATATAATAAATATTTTATTTATTTTTTGTGTACAATTATCTAATTTATTTAGCTATTTAAACATAAACCTAAACCTAAGAATTAATACGGTAATTGTTTCATCCTTACCTTCATAAGCTCACGAGCTACAAATTTATGATTTAAATCAATTTGATGTTTATTTTAGCATGCACTTTTTATATGTATTTTGAATGTTTTTATTTTAATTTTCGTGGAATATTTTGGATATTTTTTTTATTTGGCTAAATACTTCGATTTCTACTATTTTATAAGTTGGTTTAAAAAAATTTGGATCATAGTTTTATTTCAATTGTGATGTTTTTTTTATTGTCTTTATAATTAAATGCGGGTAATGGCTACGGATATGGGCACTTAGGTGCCCATAGGGTATGAGGAATGACACTAAAGTTGTTATCTACGAAGATACGAACATTTTTTACAAACGCGGATATGGGAAGGGTACTATAGTACCCTACCAATTGCAATCCCTACTCAGAAAATTGAATGTGAGAAACCATTCTCGAATCAATATCTCCATGCAAATTTTCGAAAAAATAATATTAGCAGCAACTTTGACAATATTATCCAATTTAAACTTTATTAATAAAAATATATAAACTTAAAAAGAAATACATTTAGCTAAAACCTTTTTAATTGATATGCTGCACCATCAATATAAAAAGTTTTACAAATGCAAAAAAAAAAAAAGAATTAAATGGGCCAGGCTGATCTGTTGGCCCACACAGCCTGTAGTGTGTTAATAATTTGTAGATTGTTATTTTTCTCACCCTATGAATTCCTCACGCTTCCTAATCAGGTTTTAAAAACCGAAATGTTTTTAACATGTTTTGGAGGTTTTTATGGGGTGTTTATGCCATTCGGATTCTATAATCCAAACCGCATGGGGCGCGCAAGAAGCTCATAGGGTGGGATTGGCCCGTATTTGCACTTTAACTTCTAAGCTTATTTTATTGTTAATTCTTCCTTAATAGAAGTATCAAACAAAAAATCTCCTACCATTTCCCTACACCTTAATCTTTGTTAACCCCTCTTCTTATATTACAAAAAATATATATTACATATAGCACCAGATCCCTTGTTCATTAAAAATGAAGCATTCAAGCTCCATAAAGAGAAGGGGGAAAAAGAGGGAAATAAAATTTATATGTTTGCTTCATTTCCTCAACACAATGTATAGTCTCAATTTTTTTTTCTCTCTACATGTGAATCCATTCATAACCCAAATGAGAAGACAATAAGAAGCAGTTGAGACAAGGAAACTAAGTTATAACTATAATAACAGTTCATAATGCTGTTCCTGCATGTTGTGAAAAATATGAGAGATATTTCCTAAATTATGTTTGGAAGCCGGTTACATTGTTAACCAACAACAAAAATATTTTTGCAGCATTGACCCTTCTTGTTACTTTCATGAAAATATCAATTGTCTTGTGTGAAGAGTAGAGACGCATGAATTGAACTTGGTACCCGTGTTTATAATGGTCACAGATTTGGCTACAAATCCTCAATCATCTTACCTTCTATATCCTGAAGTTATAGGATTTCAGGAATGTAAATAGAAGCGAAGAAGCCAGGATATGACAAAGGCAATAACCATACAAGCAAGGAGGAAATTCAAGAACCGGTGGAGTAGGCGTTGATTTTCTACCGGTGGGGAACGTCCAGTTGGTGGTAAAACGGATGCATCATTAGCTTCACTCCACTGTTCTGTCATTTCAACTTCAACTATACCAGATACATTTCTAGCAATGGATCCACAGATTTCACAAGTTCTGTAAATTGTACATGTAAATTTTTTGATATTGCCATTGCCAAAAAAATAAAAACAGTTAACTTTAAAAGAAATTTAAACATACATGTATACAAGTAATCCAATTAGAAGTATTTGTAGCAGTACAAGGATGGTTTGGTGGTTGGGGTGGGGGACTGGAGTGATAATGAGGTCGATAGTTCAATCCTCACTTCCAGCATAAATAACTAACAGTACTAACATTTGTCCGTCTAAAAAAAATAGCAGTATACCAACAACATGTGCTGTTAAGAAACGAATATAATAGATTGAGATGCAATACTACAATCTATACATCAAAGTTCCCTTGATGATCCCAACCAACATTTGTCACTTTTTCTACCTTTGGACTTGACCAATTACTGATCAAACTCACACAGAAAAACTGTTTAAAATCACAGTTCATGCTTGAATTCACATTAGTAAGAATTCACATACTATGGCATGTTGAAAGAAAACTATTGATCTTGAGCAATATTGTACCATCAAACAGGTAAAGCCATGTGAATTAATCCAGCCAATATAAAAAATTCAGCCACAAGAGTTTCCAAGATGTTTTCCAAATTCACATGAATCAAAAGGTTACTCTTTTTTTTCTATGGTCCAACTTTTATGTGATAGTTGGCCAGTCTAATAAATAAGATAATGACCAACAGATTAGAGTAGTTTAACAGAGCAGAGTGCACAATTGGTCAACTCCAAACCCAAAATGGAATATAAGAATTAAGAAAAAAAGAAACGACATTATCAATTTTCAGACTTTCTAGCAATTGAATCAATCTGCTTGTAAGGCAAGATCAAATCACAACTAGGATAAGTACAATAATCCAATGCAAATGCTGCTGATGCACCTAGTCCTGTTTTTTTTTGAATTTTTAAGAAAAAGGGGCACATCATATCATAATTGTGCTTGAATTGGATCTACAGACTATTTACTACACAAAGCATATAATTTTTATCTGGATTAGATACTTTTCCAATAGCATGTCTCAATCTAGTATTTTGTTATGAAAAAGACAATCTAACCATCTAAACCTCCGAGAATATTCAGCACATGTCACATGAGTGACTCAAATAGTAAGGTACTCACAACCTATGAAGCACGGACACATACATGTCGATACCGGTAAAAATTTGAAAAAATAGATTAATTTAATGTAATCACATTGTGTCAGTGTTGTGTCGGACATGTCATCCATCATAAGTGTCAGTGCTATAGAGCTCACCACAACAACAACAATAACAGGAACAACATCAACATCAACATCAACAACAGAGTAATTATTATTATGTCACAACTAATCACATAAATCAATTACACCAAAATCAACAGTTTGCCCAAACACACCTAATTAAGAAACAATGTTTATTTGACAATGCAACACTTACTTGTTACCCTTGACCTTAAACCAAGCTTCAGCACATTGTTTATGGGCAGCAGCTAAATCATCTTTACACGAACACCCCAGTTCAATAGGAGTCCCAGATTCATGTTGGTCATCATCATGGTTTCTCATATCCATACTGAGATGGCAAATCCTACAATCCCTCTTCACACCATCATCAACACTCTCCAGATCCAATTCCACACAACATTCAGACACTCCCACATTCTCTGTGGTAGAGTTCTGAGGAGAAGCATTTTCAATGTTGTCGACGTGAACAACAACGTGAGACTTGTCTTGTCCTCCTCCGTGATGATGACCAAAGTTGAGAATCTTCATGTCATGGCTTTGGGAGATAGAGATCATGAATTATGAATACCCATTAAGGTTTGTTGGAAAGAAGAAGAAAAAAGCGCAGTTTTTTTATGCGGATTCAAGCAAAGAGTGATGTGAAGTGTGTAATGCAGTTTTAGAAAGAGATCTACACGTTAACTCTCAGTTATTAATTTGGTAGCTACACTTTATCCTCTCTCACACGGAAAAAGAGATCCAAAAAATGTGAATAAATCAATTTAAGTAATGTTTTTTTTGGTTTATATTTACGAGTCAGATATGTTTTTTTATCCCTGTAAATATATCAACGTTTCGTTTTGCTTCCTCTAAAAAATTTCTTCAACTTTTAGTTCCTAAAAAATTTCTCATCTTCACTTTTAATCCCTCTTTTAAAGTAAACTCACATGTAGAATTCATATTTTTGAATAAAATTTTGTAGAAAAATTCATAATATTATAAGAATCTCTCCAAAAAAAGTTAGAATTTGTTAACAAAACATGAATTTAAAATGATTTTTTATATTTTGGACGGATAAAAATTCATATTTAATTTATGTTTTGGTAAAAAATTCTAATTTTTTTGGGGAATTTTTTTTACAATATTCTACACATTTCTGTACAATTTCATTAAAAAATACAAAAGTTAACTCACAAAAAGGGACCAAAAGGAGTGATTGAAAATTTTATAGGGACTAAAAGTTGAAGGAAATTTTTTGAGGGACTAAAATGAAAAGTTTGTATATTTATAAGGACAAAAAACATACTTAACCCTATATTTATTAAGTAGCTTAATGAGTAAAAATTCACCTATTAACGTGAATAAATAATGAGGTGGACGAGGTTCGACCTCCAATGTCTATATATATTAGGGTCATGCTACCGAGGGCACTTATGGTATTTGTTAAAGATTTACAACTAGAAATGATTGATGAATTTTATTTTGAAAAAACTACTTTTCGTTGTTTTTATGTGTTGAACACACAATTTCTAAGGTAAAGTTTCTATTTTAATCTTCTTAACAAGTACTTTCAGAGCACTTGCTAACATTTTCCTATGTATTATACGATGTGTCTATTAACTAATATAAACTCACAAAGACTAAAAGAAGTTATTTGAGACAATGTTTAGAAGAAAAAAAACTAATAAATACAAATGAAATCTTATCTACATGATATATAAATAGGTTTTGGACAACTAGATAGTTCCAAATAACATTTCTCAATCAATTGATTCCTCAAGTATTATTCTCTCCAATTTAGCGCATAAATATAAGGATAGATGACACGACAACATCTACAAACATTCAGACGATCAAGTAAGTAAGCGTAATGCGTTTTAAAGTTATAAGATGCCATATGTGTCTGGACCATGAGTTAGGCTTTATAGTATGATGATTAGAAATTTAAAGCTCAAAATCTTAATTGGACAACTGTCTCGGAGGACAATTGTAGACAGATAACTATAATATATAATTTGATCAAATGGTCATGGTTAGATCAACAACCTTAATTGAGTGCGCCTCTGGAATGTTTCCATGTTTCTGTCTACGAGCTAGTAGCTTAGGATGAATTGATCCGTCGATGGATTAGGCTTTAGACCAGTTAAAAACAATAATTAATGATCTCTAAATAATAAAAATGTGTCAATTCATTTCATGCTATTAAGAAATTAAAGACTAAATTGAAAGAAACTTTCACACTAGAATAAGCATAGTTAGGTAAGCAAAAGGCTACTCACAAATTTAATCTACCTTTGTAATTTCTTAACAAAACATTTTATTGCCCAACTTTTAATTTTTAGAAGGAGAAAAAAAATGTAAACTCGCACAATTTTGAAAGAAAAATTGTAAATCTTCTCAAAGACACACCTACTCAAATTCTCCTCCAAATATACTCGAAAAAAAATTCTTGTTGTGAATAACACTCAAATTGACTTCGCATATTTACACTAACTCTCTACTTTTTCATTTTTCACACAAAGAGATGAGAATATTCATTTTGCCAGAGAGAATGATTTACAAAACTTCCTTTAAAAAATTGATTTGCAAACCGTATGTATTCAAATACTGGAATCAGTTATCTATACAAAACATTTGTAACTCTCGTTGTGACACTCAATAGCTAACTAAGATATTAGTTATAACACAAACAAATTTTTGAATTACAAAACTAACACAAAATAACATGATCCTTAATTTAAATCATGAAGAGAAACAACATTTAGCTTTCCTCTAAGCTCTTCAAAACAATCAACTCTTATTGTTTGGGTCGAATAAGTGAGAAATTCGATATTCGAACTCCGTCTCATACACATTGTAATGTATTGTTCCTACCAATTAAACACTTTAAACTATTTTTTTTTTTTGAATAAAAACACTTTCAACTTATATACATTGTTTATGATAGTCAAAACGGAACACTTTCAACTTATATACATTGTTTATGATAGTTAAAATGAGACACTTTCAACTTATAAACATCCAATATGGAATAATTTGATGGACTATTAATAGTTAGAATAAATAAATTATACCAATTATTTTACCAAAATTACTTTTTATTAATTAAAAAACTCAGAATCAAATTTTATCATTTTTGTTTTCATAAAAATTAGTTTTGTACCATCTTTTGGACGAAAGCTTAGTTTGCACCATTGAAACTACCATAAATCATTTATATAAACTAGTATAATATAATACTCTCCTAGTCTCAAATTATAAGACGTTTTAGACATTTCACACGTATTAAGAAATGTAATTAATTTTATGTGAAAAAGAAATATTATGAATTGTTTTACAAAATTGTACTTAATAAATGATATGAGAAAAATAAGCAGAAAGAGTAATAAATAATTAAGGATATAATATAAAAAATATTATCAATACTTCATTGCTATTGTAAAGTGACATATAATGTGAGATAATTTTTCTCTCCCAAAACGACATATAATTTGGAACAGAGGATTAAATAGAAAGCACTAAAAACATAGTCAAGTCATTGTTACCATAAAACAAAAAGAAACGGGTGTACATATAAGTAAAAAATAATACTAATATTTAGAATTAGGGTTCCAATAACTAATGGGCCGAGGCCCAAAAAATACAAAAGCCTGGGAGCAAACCTTATAAATTGGAAACACGCAGTCTTTTTACCTATTCGAAGATTATGATTCTTAATGGTAGGAAACGGCGTGTACCCGGAATTTTCTCGCAATTCGAAGGTGATGCCGTCAACCGTTGGTGGTTTCATTGGTCCCGTGATGTGTTGCCGGGTTCTTTTTACTTCAATGGTACATTTCTATCTCTATCTTGATTTTTACGGTGGAATTTTCATAAACCCTGTACAATTGGTACGTGTGTGAGTTGAAAGAATTCATTACTGTGATTGTCTCTGTGAGTAGAAATCAATTTTTTTAATTTGAAAAAGGATGATAAAATCCTAAAATTAATGGTAGGAAATGATGAATATTATTTTTGCTCCTTAAATTTTGTAAATGTTGGGATGCCTCAGTCATTTTATGATCTCGAGTGCAATTCTAGACTATGAATTGTTACTCATATATGAGCCTAAATTTTGAAACTATTATGATGATGCCTCGATGACCCGAAAGGAATTGACGAATATTATTTGTCCCATATGTTGCAAGTGTTAGGATGCCTCTGTGATTTTATGATCTTGAGTGCAATTCTATACTATGAATTCTCACTCATATATGATCTATAAACCTAAATTTTGAAACTATTATGATGCCTCGATGACCCGAAAGGAATTGACGGATATTATTTGTCCCATATGTTGCAAGTGTTTGGATGCCTCTGTGATTTTATGATCTTGACTGCAATTCTATACTATGAATTCTCACTCATATATGATATATAAACCTAAATTTTGAAACTATTATGATGCCTCGATGACCCGAAAGGAATTGACGGATAGTATTTGTCCCATATGTTGCAAGTGTTTGGATGCCTTGATGACCCTAACACAGACAATATGCCTCGATGCCTTAAATGTGATATTTATATGAATTTTTATTCATTCATAATGCCTCGATGACCCAAAAGGAATTAATGGATATTGTTTGTTTAAAAACTGTTGCAAGTGTTTGGAAACCTTGATGACCCTAACAGAAATATCATGAACACTTCACTCATAGACTAAAAGTCGATGACCCTAATACGATACTGATTTGAATCTTTATTCATAATATAAAGGATGGATCCGCTGTTCTCTTATGACCCTGAATGCAGTTATAGACTGTGAATTGCCACTATGATATGGAATGTAGGATGCCTTGATGATCCTAAATGAATCAATGGATATTATATGTTCCATAAAAGTTGCAAGTGTTTGGATGCCTCGATGACCCTAAACGAAACACTATGAACAATTCAATCATAGTGTAAAAGTTGTATGATGCCTTAAATGTGATATTGGTATGAATTTTTATTCATAATATAAAAGATGGATCCGTTGTGCATATATGACTATGAAAGCAATTCTAAATTGTAAACTGCCACAATGAGATGGAATATAGGATGCCTCGATGACCCAAAATAGATATTGTTTGTTCCATAAATTTTGAAGTGTTGGGATGCCTCATTTGACCCTAAAAGGAAGATTATGAACACTTTAATCATAATTTAAAGTTTAATGATGTCTTACATGCGACATTGATATGAATTTGTGTTCATATCATAAACGTTTGTATTCGTTGTGCTTTTATGACCTTGAATTCATGTTTCGACTCTGAATTGTCATTGAATGCTATATGGCGCCTCAATGATCCAAAAAGATATATGAATTTTATATGCTCCATGCATTTACTATTGTGTTTTGTTTTTGTGTAATATAAAGTTTTGTACCCATTGTGCTTTTATGACCTTGAATTCACTTTTAGATTATGATTTGCCACTTTGCTATATGGACTGTCTCAATACTTCTCTGTTTTCATTTTCGAAGACGAAATACACATTGTTCGGTCCTTTCATCTTCTTTAGAAAACGCAATATAAAAAATTTGCAGTTCCACCTTCAACGGTGATATTTCTATACTCTATCTTGCTTTTCAGGTTTTAATTCTTGAATTTTTTTAACAATGGAATTGGTAGTACTGGAATGATTCAGCAAACTATGCTTTTCTATGGAGAATCTTTTGGCACCGGGGGCAATTTATTCGATAGCTAAGGTAATGGGATGGAATATAGGATGGAAGAATCTAAAAGATTCATAATGTAAAAGATGGATGATATCATTTATGACTTGAATGAAATTCTTAAATTTGAATTGCCCCTGTGTGTTGAAATCTTTTTTTCCTAATCCGATAAAGGGATGATATATCCCCAAGTCTGATGGTAGGAATGCATGAATTTTATTTTTATTCTTAAATTTTATAAGTGTTGGGCTGCCTGAGTGATTTTATAGAGAACCACATTATGCACACTTTATTATTCACAATGTAAAAGCTTGATGGTGACTTAAATGCAAAATGAGTGTGAATTTTATTCACAATCTATTAGGCTTCCGTGGTTCTGAATGCAATTCTAGTCTATGAATTGTCATCCAAAGATGAAATATGAGCCTTAATTTTGAAACTATTGAGATAGCTCGATGACCCGAAAGGAATTGGCGGATGTTATTTGTTCCATAAATGTTGCAAGTGTTTGGATGCCTCGATGACCCAAAAGGAAATATTATGAACACTTTATTCACAGCGTAAAAATTGATGACCCTAATACGATACTTATATGAATATTTATTCGAAATATAAGGGATGGATCCACTGTGCTTTTATGACCCTGAATGCAGTTATAGACTACGAATTGCCACTATGATATGGAATGTAGGATGCCTTGATGATCGATCCTAAATGAATCGATGGATATTATATGTTCCATAAATGTTGGAAGTGTTTGGATGTCTTGAAAACACTATGAACAATTCATTCATAGTGTAAAAGTTGTATGATGCCTTAAATGTGATATCGCCATGAATTTTTATTCATAATATAAGGGATGAATCCGTTGTACTTTTATGACTCTGAATGCAATTCTAAATTGTAAAATGCCACAATGAAATGGAATATAGGATGCCTCAATGACCCGAAAGGAATATGAATCATGGATATTTTTTGTTTCATAAATTTTGAAGTGTTGGAATGCCTCATTTGACTCTAAAAGGAACATTATGAAGACTTCAATCATAATTTAAAGTTTGATGATGTCTCACATGCGATATTGATATGAATTTGTATTCATAATATAAAGGTTTGTATTCTTTGTATTTTTATGACATTGAATTCATTTTTAGACCGTGAGTTGTCATCGCATGCTATGTGGGATGCCTTAGTGATCCAAAAAGATATATGAATTTTATATGCTCCATGAATTTACTGTTGTGCTTTTTCGTAAGATAAATGTTTGTATTCGATGTGCTTTTATGACCTTAAATTCACTTTTAGATTGTGATTTGCCAGCTTGCTCAAAAAACTGTATCAGATGATTAAATTTTTTGTGTGGAGTGGTGATAGTGGTCAAGAAAATCTGCACAGTTGCTTGGAGAGATGTTTGTAAATCTAGAGAAGAGGGTGGCCTTGCTGTGAAAGATCCCTCTCTGGTGAATAAGGCTTTTCTTCTTCATCTGTGTTGGAAGATGCTCACCTCACAAGATCAATGGGCAGTTACGGTTAGAATGCGGTTCATGAAAAATGGTAAGCCAAGGTCTTCACATCTCAAAATCTTCTATCTGGCTGGGTCTTAGGCCTCTTCTGAATGACATTTTTCAACATGCCACTTGGACTGTTGGTAATGGAGAGTCCATTTACTTTTGGACTGATAGATGGTTGGCTATGCCTATAGTGGATATTTGGCAGATCCATGTTCACCTTCACAAAGTCTTGACAATGAAAGTTGCTGATTTTGTGATAGAGGGACAGTGGCAAATTCCTGATTATTTCCTGCGTAAGGATGTCTCTTTAGTCCAGCAAATATATTGTATCACTCTGCCTATTGACTCAGTTGCTGATACTCTCAATTGGAACAATTCTATTGATGGGAATTTGACCAATAAATTAGCTTTTGATCATTTGAAAGGGACTTTTCAAAGATTTCCGTGTTGCACAGCTATTTGGAATAAGTATACCCCCTTTCCAGATCTTTTATTCTTTGGAGATTTGCTCACAATAAGTTGCCCACTGATGATAATTTGCGTAAAAGAGGGTGTTGCATTGTCTCTATCTGTTGTTTCTGTCACAATCAAGCGGAATCTTCTCATCATATTTTCTTATCTTGCCCTGTTACTATTGTGTTGTGGGATTGGATTAGCTCTGGTACTGGTCAGCAGATTGATAAGTCAAGCTGGTTGGCTCTAATCACTAGCTGTCTGAGTATGAGTAGCTCTCTGTTTGGATAATTTGGATTGAAAGAAACAACATAACCTTTCAGGACAAACACACAGGTATAGATATCATGAAACACTGTTCTCACAGATATTCATCTGAGTTTTTATCTGAACTTGATGACGGGAACATCCTCTATGGCTGAGTTTAAAGTTACTCAATTTTTCAACATCCCTCACAGGTCTAGCAGGCTCGTTTCTGCCACTGAGGTGCGATGGCTTCCTCCTGCTGCTGGAAGAATAAAAGTGAATATTGATGGTTCCTCGTTTGGGCCTGTGTCCAGTGGGGCAATTGGTGGGGTTTTCTGAAATGATTTGAGTCACTTTTGGGTGGATTTACCCAGAATACAGGCCATGCTTCAGCTCAAGAGGCTGAGCTTTGTGCAGCCATATTTGTGATTGAGAAAGCTGCGGAACTAAATAGGAAAGAGTTGTGGATAGAGAGTGATTCTCTGATGGTGGTTAGGTGTTTTGATAGCAGATCTGTGCTCCCTTGGAGATTGAAGACAAGATGGCAAAACTGCATGGTTTTGGTTCGGAAGTTAGGTGGTATTTGTACCCACATTCACAGGGAAGGCAACCTGGTTGCAGACGCCTTAGCTCAAAATGGGCAGAGTTTGGCATTATCTACTTCTCAATGGTGGAGTGAACCTCCCCATTTTCTTCTATCTCTTTTGTATCATGATAGTCTAGGTGTGCCTCATTATAGAACAATCAGATGATGTATTGACTTTGTAATAGGGTTCTGGCCTCCTCCAGCTTGGTTTTTTGATATTTTGCTCTGCTTGATAAAAAAAAAAGATTGTGATTTGCCACTGTGCTATATGGATTGCTTCAATACTTCTCTGTTTTTGATGGGAATATGAGTAATGAGGTGGGCCTTGACAGTGGGACCAAGCCAAAAGTGTGGAAGGTTTATACTAGGAAAAGGACGAAAGGAATAAGGAATGATGACGTGGATAGAAATGCATGAGGATTATGTGCATGTGAGGCTATATAAGCAGTAGAAGGAGAAGGAAAGAATCATCTTAGAATTGAGTTATTTTGTGGGGTCACTTCTATAGTGATTTGGGAGCACTGCGTGCTTAAGGGACCGATAGTATCTCACTATCAGTTTGGGACTTGCTTTATTCTCTTTCTGTTACTTTTGTTCAGCTTTGCTACTCTCTGTAATTGTTAAACTCCATTAATACAATTACAAGTATTTTCCATATTTCTGCTATTCATTTACTGTTTCATTCACAATCAGTTCATACCTCTATCAGTTTTCGTCTTCGAAGGTTATGATGTGTTTTAAAGAAGATGAAACAC
>Ga0315915_1004351_pt1 | contig 17915 bp, 11 predicted proteins | sample MpolbnodulesMG_FD_207738 | JGI IMG/M metagenome (GOLD analysis project Ga0315915, IMG submission 207738) | Medicago polymorpha root nodule microbial communities from Los Angeles, California, United States - branched nodules | ecosystem: Host-associated > Plants > Roots > Nodule | place: USA...
AGAGAGAGAGAGAGAGAGAGAGAGAGAGAGAGAGGTAGAGAGAAGATTTCAAGAGAAAGGGAGATCTAGCATGGGGGAAAGCTCAAGAGGGATATTAAAGTGAAGATTAAAGTAGCTTTTGGAAGGTTAAGGTAAGAGGAAAGTTTATATTCACTATTTAGAGATTATGAGTGATAGAGTGATTATGGGTCATGTTTGATTATATGATTTCATGTAATTAGTGTTATGTTAAGTTGATTTTTGTGCTAATTGATTATGTTAATTATGGGTATGTTGAACTTTGTGAAATTAAGTTGTTTAAGTGGATCGATTCAAATTTGGTTTGATGAGTATCAATCTTCATTGGATCGATTCAAATTTGGTCTGATGCGTATCGATCTTCATAGTTCATCTGGCTTGTCTTTTAGTTGTCTAAATCGATTCAAGCATTTAGTGAATCGATTCACTATGGTTTTTTTTGCCGAAATATTTCAATTATCACCCTTTATATATACACACACACACACACACACACACACACACACACACACACACACACACACACACACACACACACACTCACTCACTTTCTCATAACACCTAAAATATTGAATCATTTGCATCTATTCTCTCTAGAGTCTCTAAACCTCATTTTTCATACATTCTTCAAGATTAAACACTTTTTTTGTAGAATCACTTTGATCTTGGAGTCATAGATTGCTAGATTTCTATATGGATTATAAGTTGGTTCATTAAAGGAAATTGATTGGGTAATCAAGGTTCCAAAGTGAAGTGAATAATAGCATTCCACCTCTAAGGGTATTGGGGGTTCTTTCTAAAGTCCTTGTGTTCAAGGGGATCCAATTGCTGGTTAGAGCATCTAAGAGTTCGAGTGAAGAGATTCAAGGGTTGCAAGGGTGATTGAGGATTCAACGACATCAAGAAGCACCAATTTCAAATGTTATTTGAAGATTGGGGGAGTGATTGCTAAAGAATAGAAGAACTATGGTAGTTTCAAGGAATTCTTGTAATCACATTGTAATCAAACATTAATATTCTAGTGGAAGTCCTTGGTGGTGACGTTTTCCATCAAGAAGAGTAGACGTATCCCGATGCAAGGACAAAAGGGCGAACTGCTATAAATCTCAATGTCTTCTCTCTTCTCTATCCCCTTTAATTTTGATTAATTGTGTATTTGATAGCTTGATAAATTGCTAGTGTAGAGATTAAGTGTGATCTAGGTTTAAACCATTAAACTTGAACTTGTTCTTTGAATTGGCTTTATCTCACTTTACTATATATCACACTTAGTTTCAATCTATTGTCAATTTTATCAAATACTTACACAATTGTGTTCATTAGCATAATTGATTAATTGCTCTTCGGTTTGGTTTGAGATTGTACTTGTTTTGTAACTTGTGTGAAATTTATTAATAATAGATTGTGTTAAGATTTTACTTTGAGTCTCTCAATTCCAAGTGAATCTTATTATTTGTGCATAGTCTTAATAAGTTTGTCATAGCCATTTAACCTTGGATAAATCATATACGTCGTAAATCGTTTTCTTCAAATCGCTTTCGCTACAAACTCGATAAAAATCTTTTAAACGCTATTCACCCCCCTCTAGCCCATATTACATTTCCATGTCGACCAACAAAATCTCATCTTTCCCACTATATCACATGTTGGATAGACATTAATGAAAAAGCACAATCTTTTAAGATTCCCCCACTCCAATAACACCCCAAGGAAAATGATTTGCATCCGTCTTTGACCACAAGGAAAGAATACCACTAATATTACCTAGCAAAGTTAGAAAATCCCAATCATAATTCTCACCTCCCAAAAAAGCATAACACAAAGAATTTGAAATTTATTCTTATTATTTTTCTTGGAGTGCCAATAAGTCCACCTTATGATGCTGAGCAAATTCATTAATCTTTCTCCTCTTCGAACTCCCCCTAAACCTCTTAGATATAGAAAAACACAATCAATGATCACTAACTGCTTTCTTCCTCACACTTTTGTTGACCACACTTACATCTCCAAGTTGTACAAATTAATCTGCAATTATTGTATCCTCTATATTAAAATAAAAGCTCTAATTTTTTGATAATGGAAAATTCTCTTTGCATCCAACTCTTATTTTCGTACTCTTTCCATTCAATGACTTGTTGTTTCACGCACAATTGTATGCTCTCCCTCCATAACTAATTGCAAGCCTGTTGGTGGTGTGATTGGGCAGTTACGCAATACTTTCTCAAGTCGATGACCACTTGAAGCACCTCTTCCTTCCACCGTCATATCTTCCAGACGAATTTCCCCTGCCTCCGATACCATAATCACATCACTATCTTATTTACTTCTATTCCCACCCCTTCCTTCTGACACACCTGCCGCCAATTCGATAAATTTTGAGCCACACACACCTTTTTGCGGCTTCATCAACGGTTTTCTCTTTTTTGTGGCTTTCAAGTTCTTTTTTTCCTGTTATATTATTCACACCCCCTCTTCAGATTCAGAAAGAGACGAGTAAGTTGTCCCTTTTAAGAGCCCAACAAATCCTGTAAAGGTTTTTGCCAGCGCTGCACTTGTTGGCCCTGTTTCATGCAAAAACTCCAATTTTGACCCTTTAATATATACATCTCCCTTTATAACAACTCTATTTTCCAGCACTTTACCACACATCCTACCATCGTATTTCAAATATCCTACGTGTATCCCACTACCATCAGACCCACTTCTCACATTAATATCTGCATCACCATTCCAATAACTAGCTGCCACCACGAGCTGCGCACTATAGTTCAAGTCCCCAAGTAATGCCACTTGTGTAAGACCTAATGGCTCATTTGAATTATTTTCTTCTACAGTAAAAACATCATTTTAGTATCTGAAAGGGAAAGACACTTTCGTAATGGTCCCTAACTTAGACAAGAACCCAATTAAATATCCCATTCTGCATCTAGTTTGTCATTTTAGACCTTGGCATTAATAAATGTGATAAATTGGTCAAAAATTCTGATATGACACTAATGAGAAGAAAAAATTGATTGGTGACTTGGATACAGACTAAAATGAAGGAAAGAAAACATTCAACCTTCTTCTTCATCATCACATCCCAAAATATTTGTCTAATCAAGTTCTCTTTTTCTTTTCCATCTTTATATTTACTAACATACCATCATCACTTCGTGTCTCTTTGTGTCATATCATTCTTGGATGTCAAAATGTTTCCATATGTGTAAGAATCTATTTTTGAGTGGCAAACCCTTTTTTCTAGAAGTTCAATTTGATTCAAAGTATTATGATTTACATCAAGCTTTCTTTCTGCCTATGTTGGTTATGTGTCATACATTTTGATATGATTCATTGCTAGAGTGCTATAAGGATTGTATTTTAATTTCTTTCAAGGATCATAGTTGGGAATCAAGGTTCCAAAGTGAATAGAGCGATTTCTTTCCACCTCCAAGGGTATTGGGGGTTCTTTCTAATCTTCTCAAGTTCAAGGGTATCCAAGCATCAGACATAGCGAAGAAGAGTTCGCGGTGAAGAGCTTCAAGGATTGCATGGGTGTTTCAAGATTCGAAGACTTGGAGCATCACCAATTTCAAGAGTTATTTGAAGATTGGGGGGTTGTGGTTGCATATAATTGAAAATTAGGGTCATTGAGGAAATTATGTAATCACAATATTGTAATCAAATTTTAAAAATAGTGGAAGTCCTTGATAGATACGTTTTCTATCAAGAAGAGTAGATGTACACTGAAGTGAGGACGAAAAGGGGAACTGCTATAAATCCCGGTGTCTTTTCTCTTCCATTTCCTCTTTAATTTTGAATTAATTTTAGTATATGAATTCTAATAACGGTAGCTAGTTGATTTGATTGTGATCATGTTTTAATTGTTAACCTAATCTTAGTTCTTTGAATTAAGATTCCTTTTAAAGTTAATTTTATCACAATCGAAATCCAATTAAGTTTCAATTCATTAGTTCATATACTTTGTGTTCATTAATGTTAGCTTGTTTTTGTTGCAATTAGGTTTCGTTTGAGTATTGTCTTGTTTTGTGAATTGTATTGTGGAATATTGATATTTGATTTTATTAAGATTTGACAATTGAATCTCTCGATTCAATAATAAATCTTAGTGTTTTTCCACTGTCTTTATATTTTTGCTATCGATATCGTGCATGAATCCAATAAGTCAAACGGTTTTCTAATCACGCTTTCGCAAAACTCGCAAAATATTTTAGAAAGTTATTCATCCCCCCTCTAGCGCATACTCTCGCTTGCCATATAGACCAACAAGTGGCATCAAGAGCGCTGGTCTCTTCACTAACGGTTAGCTATCGGAAGAGTCGATATGACAAGGAAAAAGCCTAAGGGGGCGTTCAATATAGCACCAATTTTTTACGGTGAAAACTATGACTACTAGAAAGAATGCATGAGTGTTCATATCCAATCAGTTGACATGGATGTACGAGACGCCGTAATCAACGGGTAGTATGAACCCAAGTTGTTGCTAACAGTGTCACACAAAACAAACCAAAAGACGATTGGATTGACGATGATAAAAAGAAGGTTCAATATGATTTGAAGGTGAGAAACATACTTATTTCCTCTTGGAGTGAATGAGTATCACTTGGTTTCATATTGTATAACCGCAAAGGCAATGTGGGACGCTTTGGAAACTCTCCATGAGGGCACCGAATAACTCAAGCAATTAAAGATCAATACTCTCATCTAACAATATGAACTCTTTCACATGGAGGATGGTGAACCCCTCTCCTCCATGCAAATGAGGTTCACAAATTTTGCTAACAAGTTGAAAAACTTAGAAAAAGACATCTCAAACCAAGATTGTAATAACAAAGTGTTGAGATGCATGACTAGAGATTGACAGTCCAAGGTCACCGCAATAAAGGAGTCTCAAAACCATAACACCCTTGGAATCACCACACTATTTGGCAAATTTTAGGAGCATGAACACGAGTGAAGTTTAGTGAGGATGATCTCAAAAATAAGGAAAGGAAGTCAATGCGTTAAATGCACTTTGTCCATGGCTACTTCTTTAGTTCGAGGTGAAAGTGACTCCAATGAAGATTCACTCAATGAAGAAGAAATGAGGTTGTTCGTGAGACGATACAATCGCTACATCGAGAGGAATGATCTAAAGCATAATGACAAGAACCTAGTAAACTTTAGGAAGACTTTACTTAAGGGAAAAGAATCAGAAAAAGAGGAGAAAATTGTAAGTTGCTTTGGATGTGGAAAGGTTGGTCACTACAAGAATGAATATCCGGAGCTAACCAAAGGCAAAGGAAAATCCAATTCAAATCGAAGCTCAAGAGGAAGAAGAGCTTACATTGCTTGGGAAGATGATGATACCACTTTTATGACTAGTAACTCCGAAAATGATGAAGTTGCTAACTTGTGCCTTATGGGCAACACAAAGAAGAAAAAGAAAAATGAGATAACTTACTCCGACCCTGACTTTGAATTTAAACCTTCCTATGAGGAATTACAACAAGAAATAGAAGAGATGCATGGTTAGGCTTTGAATGATTATGAGAAAATAATATCTCAAAAGAAAATAATTTTAAAATTAGAAAAAGAGCTTTCACAACTTAAAAGTGATTTTGAAAGGGTAAAAGAAGAGCATGCATCTCTTGTCAATGAAAAACTTATAATTCCTTACCTTGAGTCACTTGAACAAAGCTCATCCAAATATGATTCAATTTGGATGAACTTTGCAAGTTATTGAACTTTTCCTAGCCTCCATAAAGAAATTGAATCCCTAACTGTTAAGCTAGAATAAGTTTCCAAAGGTGAAATGAAGTTTACCTTGAAATCAAAAGATAAAAGAAATTCTAATAGAATACCTTACAAAAAAATAATCTTTTGTTAATAAAAATGAGGACGGTAAACCTCACACTTACAATGTTAGGTGTCATTATTGTGGAAGGCTTGGTCAAACCACACCTCCTTGTCACATTAAGAGAGTTGAAGTTCGTAAATGTGTAATGATGTGGGTGCCCAAGAATGTTGATTGTCTCAATAACCCCAAGGTCTCAACTTCGGTTGAGAACCTAAGGGCTCCAAATTGATTAAGCATCTACAAGTGCCTTACAATCCTTAGAAGTATCTGATAGGTTTGTTTAAGGAACTCAATTGTAAGTGTATCCCCTATCTTCATGTTTTAGTGAAAAGGGGGGGCACATCTCAATGCTACTTTTCAATTTGGAGAACCCTTGTTTTTCCACTTACTCCCACAAGTTAGGAAAGGTTTGTTTGTTTTGAGTGTGTTATAGGTTTGTTGATCATGAGCTAAGTCAAGGATGATACTTCATAATTTTGTATTCTATTAAATTAACTATACATGTTATCACATCGAATTCCTTCGTATAAGAAGAGTGAGACGTAATAGAATGCATTTATTAGATGTCGTTTTTGAGCTTGATCATACTCCATTGTCAATTGAAACTTGTCAGTTGACAGAGCAACATGATTAAGTTCAAAAGAATATATTTGAATGCATTCTTTATGTCCTTACTCATCTTATATGAAGGAATTCAATGTGAGAATATGTATAGTTGATTTGGTATAAACAAAATGTGTTTTGTTCATTATTTTGAGTTTTCATAAGACTTGCAATTTTTTATAATAAGTATAAGATACTTCAATGCCAACATTTTTGATAAACTTTCATGAATTTAATTTAAATCCAACATCATGATGATATCACATCCTTACGGAAAATGTAATGTAACGCAACATTTTTTTTATTGCCCGATTTGAATGAAGATCAAATTAAAACTAAATAAATTTGTTGTATTCCATTATTTGGAATTGATTTTGCACGTACTTGTGTATTTTTAGTTAGCATTTATTTTGGAAATGAATGAATTGATCTTTCTAAGACATGCATACCATTGAGCAAATGAATGTTTTAAAAAAATGTAGTGAATGATTGAGAATTAAAAAAATGAACATAAGGTATTGTGAATGAATGAATGTGGTAAATGAATGTAGTGATAGCCAATGATGAATATTGTGAAAAATGCACGTTTAGTGGCTTAAAAAAACAACATCTCTGTCAAGACACTTTCTGATATCAGATTGAGTGTGAAACAAGTTTTCAAGTTCTCTTATGACAAGACACTTTCTGCCTATAGTGTTTCTACTTTCTTTGACTCCTCCTTTCATTGTTCATGCTCAGAACAACCTATCAGGTTTGGTAGTCTCATCTAATAACATATTATTCTACGTATAAGACTTTTTAATGTGCTTAGAACCTGTGTACATTTTATTTAATTATTTGACAAAAAAATTATGCTTCACCGATATTGAGAGTCCACATCCACCCTTGGGTTCACAAGACATGATCGAATCAAACGAGACTAAGGTTCCCGGTGAACTGGCCGGATTGTTTTTTAAAATATTGCATCTAACTTCAACGTTCAACATATTTAAGTTACAAATTAAAATAATATTTGGTTAACCGCATGTATAACCGCTCAAAAATTTTAAACTGATACGGATGGACATTGCACTATATAACCAACATTCAAATCCATTTCATTGATTCACAATCACCAATATTGTATCACATCACACGCTCTTCACAAATAATCAAATATGGAACAAACTCAACAAGAAATCGGAATCAAAGTCTACAATGCAACACCACCACCACAAGAGGCCATAGGCGCCGTCACAAACCAGCCTTCTGATCCACCGGAACCTGGCAAGAAGCGTCGTGCCATAATGGCAAAAGGTGTCCAAAAAACCCTCTCAAAAACTTCCTTACTCGGAAACTTCCTTCCAACAGGAACACTCATCACATTCGAAATGGTCCTTCCTTCAATCTACCGAAATGGTCAATGCACTCATGTTCATACCATCATGATTCATTTCCTCTTAATCATGTGTGCACTCTCTTGTTTTTTCTTTCACTTTACCGACAGTTTTCACGGCGCTGATGGTAACGTTTACTACGGTTTTGTTACTCAGAACGGGTTGTCTGTTTTTAAACCGGGACTCACTGTTTTAGTTCCTAATGATGACAAGTACAAAGTTGGGTTTCAAGATTTTGTGCATGCGGTTATGTCGGTTATGGTGTTTGTGGCTATCGCTTTTTCGGATTATAGGGTTACTAATTGTTTATTTCCTGGACATGAAAAAGAGATGGATCAAGTTATGGAGAGTTTTCCTTTGATGGTTGGAATAATTTGTAGCGGTCTGTTTCTTATTTTTCCTACTTCAAGGCATGGAATTGGATGCATGTCTTCCTAATTTATTAGTATATATGTTTTCTATTTATGTGCTTGTTTAATTTGTTTTCTAACTTTATGTGTGTGTATATAATATGTTTAATTTGTGCCAAAACGATATGATGGCTGTGTAATTTTATAAATATTGATTGGAGCAAATTTAGTTAAGTTTTTTTCACAATCTTTCTGAGTCTAACAATTGAATATGCGTGTGTGATAGCAAACACAATGGCGCCAATTGAAGTTTGTGATATTTCAATTCCATAACACTCTTCTACCCGTGTATGCCCATTTAGTCATGGCTTCTCAATTCCTTGTATATACATACACTCCTCTGATTACTCTTTCATGTAGAAAAAATATACATGTATATATGTATAATGTGTGTAGTAGAAAAATAGATTTGGTAGTAATTAATTATTAATAATAAATTTAAGTGTGTTCAAAGTAGACAATTAATATAATTCGTAATAGTACTAATAGAACATGACATAGGATTAGTCCAACATACTCGAGCAACCACTGAAATTATATAACGTTGGTTAATTTGCACACAGAATCAAATTCATCAGCACTAGTGGTTGGCTTGAGATCTTAGAGTTTGCTCTTTCAAAGGTCTCAGGTTCGATTCCCTCTGGTGCTAATTTCGGTGGGCGTTGCTCTGGCTTTAAACGAGGCCCCCGCAAGAGGGCGGTGGGATTGGTCCCCTCGGATTAGTCGATTCTTGGATCAGATACTGAGTTTTCAAAAAAAAAAATCCACCGGCACTAATATATCTAGGCAAAGATTACTATGTCCAATGGTCAATACAAAGAGGATATAATGGATTTTATACTAGCATATAATTGAAATGCATTCCTCTAATTTACATTTCTAAGTGGAATTCAAATCAAGAACATATACATATGAATGTGCGGTGCAATAAGATTATGTATTACCTTATAAGGAAAAAAAGCTACATTACATGACGCGATTTGAAGGTTACGAGTTCTCGTAGATCACAAAATGCTTAAAAGTGCATTCGGGCATTGTACACTAATCTAAGCCCTTTGTGCCATCGAGGCCAACCTAGATGTCCTCATTATATATGTTGTAAAAAAATCTCCATTAATTAGATTGTATTTTAGATTGAATTGGGATTCATGCAGTTAGAAGAAAAAAATATGACCGCATTTACTCATTCAACCATATCGATGGTTGTAGGATCATGATTGAACGGTGTAGATTTCAAATGAACTTGTTTGAAAACAGATTATTATTATTATTATTATTATTATTATTATTATTATTATTTGTGGGGAGAAAACAGATTATTATTGTTCAGTAGAGGAGAAGCTAAAGCCATACATAATTTGAAGAAGTAATTTTCTCACCTTTTAAATAAAAAGAAGCAATTTTCCTCTAGAAGGGTCCAGTTTTAAATAACTGTACGTTAAGTAACGATAATTTTTTTTGAAGAGACTAAAATGAATTATATTACCACCAAAGGGAAGTTCCAAGCATAAGACATGCCAGGAAAAAGTCTATACAGTATTTACAACGTAAGTAACGATATTAATACAACAATTTTTTCTATAATTGGGTGGGTGTCTATGAAATGTTTTTGATAATTATTATCAACACAGCCCTTCTAATGAAAAGATAAATGGAAGCATTTGTCTCCAACAAACTTCCAATTTTCCTAGTAAATATTAGATAACTAGGGTTTGAGTACTTTTGTTAAGGTTTTCCCAAAGAAAAAGAAAATAAATTGTTATGACGGTCTCCTATTACAGCTCTAGAAAATGAAAAGAAACATTTAAATTTTACATTAAAAAGTACATAGAGTATACCATTTTCTGTATTTGGATTTGTTTGAAACTACATTACTATTGCTCATTATAGGAGAAGCTACACTTTAATTCAAATAAGATTTTTTTTTTTAGAAGGGTTCAGTTGTCATATAATTGTTGGTGATGTCATGTCACCCTTGAGGAATTGCAAGTAATTTACACAACAATGAATGAGAATTAGCTATATGAAAAAATTTACAAGTGATATCCACAAACTAATTTTAACTTCACTTACAAATTTACTTATACTTATGTGGTTAATTTTCATTACTTGGAAAAATTTACTTATGTTATGTGGCTCTCATAGTAACATAATTCGTTGAAACCCCCAACGAACCGCAATTTGATTAGCCAGTACAAGTCCATGATGATACTTTTAAGAATTGGGTTCACAAAAATTTAGAGAGAATTCGCAAAAAATGGAGTATAAAAAAACCACAAATATCATGACACGACTTTTTGAAACAGATCTATCAACGTTTTTTTTTAAGAGGCAAAAGAATTATGAAGCGTGGTGATATCCATAAACCTATTTTCCTATATCTAAACTAATTGGTTAACAGTAAAAAATATGGTTAATGTAGATGATTAAAAAAAGTGGTTAATATAATTGAGTAAATAATTGTTTCGATTACGATCTTATAAATTCAACTACATGATTAACTACAATTACATAATTTTGAGCATGATTTAAATGAACCATTTACTCAAGTGAATTAACAAGGTATCACATACGTAGGGAAAATTGGTGTTCATGAAACAATTTTTATGGTTATTATCTACATAATAACCCTTCTAATGAAAAGTTAATTAGAAGCATATGTCTCCATGAAACATCCAACAATTTCACCCAAAAAAGGCAAAACTCATAGCAATTTATGAACTAGAAGCATACAATTAATATGAAGAAGCAATTGTCCTCTACAATCAAGTCTTGCTCACCCAATAAAGGAGTAGAGTAAAATAAAGTTTCAAGAATCACCCTAGTTTGAACCAACATGCATTATTATTATAAAAGAAAACCTACAAAGTCACTCAAGATTAATTTCTTGCTAATTAATTCTCCAAAGTCCAAATTGCCAAACATAGTTCCAGCTTCACACAAATATATTTGGGCACCTGAAACAAGAATCATAATATTGCATATGAGTACTTTAATTAAAATAGTATACTAATGAATGAAACACTGCATGAGTTAATATTCTTTGTAACCATTTTGATCCCAATAATAAAAATTTCAAGAACTCATGCATGCAGATTAATTAAACTTTAACTATCACCTTAATTTCATTTCAATAACATTAAATTAAATTCTCTTCATTAAGATTCTGAAATTAATTAAACTTGATCAATATATAAATCAGAAAACCACAATTAAGTATCCCTTAATTAAAGAATTCATGAAGAATGTTCTGATGAGTCAAATAATGATGAAATTGAAAACTACTAACCGGACTCGAGGGTGGTATTTGCATCTGTCATGGTGACGGAGGAACAGGGGGATTATTTCTTGCTGTTGATTCCAATGAATCCGGTGGAGAGCCTGACGAGACGGGTGAAGGGTCTGATGAGTTCAATGAAGTGTCTGATGATGAGACCGGTGAAGGGTCTGACGAGCTCAATGAAACGTATGTGGCGGTGATGCCTATCAATCCTCCTTGTGACTGTGAACTTCCTGGTGGTGGTTCTTGGAGTGAAAGATGTCGCTTTGGTGATGGCAGAGGATCTTGAAGTGAAAGTTTTCTCTTTGATGGAGAGTTTTGAGGTGGTTGTTGCAGCTGTGACAGTGTGGCTGGTGATGGTTGATGCTGTGACATGGTGGCTGTGATGGTTGATGCTGCGACGTAGGTAAGTGTGTCGGTGATTCGCGAGGAGAGTTTGGCTGCGGCTGTTGTGGCAGTGGAGAGTTGTCTGGTGGCTGTGATTGTTGTTCAGATGAAGTTTGTTGTGGCGGTGGAGAGTTGTTATGATCCATGGTGTGATTTCTCAAGAATTCAATGGTATCTTGGATTTGATTATATATATAGTGTGTGTGTGTGCGCGCGCGCTTCAATTAACTGACTAACGGTATTTTAGTTAGTTAGTTAGTTGCATATATGTAACACACTGAAATGCTGCTAGTGCTTCCTATATAACTGACTTAAATGTGTTTTATGGACATTATCTTTCTATTTAACCATGTAAAGTTAATCACTCGAATTATAGGACGCTTTGTGCCTAGAGGGAAGGAAAGATATAATTTACCTTAAAGTCGGCTCTTATTTTCAGATCGGCTCGGATCATGTCACTGTCATAGTTGTATTACAATGAGAAATGTGAGCTTTTATGTGTAGAGACAACATTGCTATGATGTTTTGGACTGTTTTCAGGCCATAATTACACCACCCTTAGAACGTGCTTATAAAATTATAGTTAAATCAGAGATTAATAATTTCTTAGAATCACAAAGCAGTAATTTTTAGCATCAACTTCTGCTACAGAATTACAATCAAAGATGACTTAAATTAGCTTCACAAAATATTATTTCAAATACATTGTTCGTAAACCCAAATGATAGAAAAGTATATAAGCAAATTTGACAGTAATCCATTATTCAGCTAGTTAGAGAACCGTTATTCAGTTATACAACCGGTAAACTAACAAACTATCAATAAAACCGTTAGTGAGTTAGTAATATCAGAATATTTTGTATCGGTGCTTTGTGATTGTGAGTCAGAAACCCTTAATTTGCATCAGTTCTGCAGTGATTGTGAGTCAGAAACTGCAATGGATCCAAAGGGCAAAGCAGTGGCTAAAGAACAACCTCCACAGCAACGATCATCACGTTGTCACGGTATGCTTTACTTAATTGGAGTACTATTAAATAGAATTCAAAGGAACTTAAACTAATGTGTTTCATCATTTTTAGTACTCATGCAAATGTATGAAAAAGTTATGGATTTTTGTTTTAATATTCTGCACAATTTTACTTTAGATCCTTATATATCTATATTCAAATCTAGTTGAGTTCTCTATCTAATGGCGCTTAAATATGTATGCAAAATGAGTTCTCTATCGTGTGGTGTCTATCGAGTATTCTTTAGTATTGTTGTGCTTATATTAATTGCCTTTAAACCTGTCCTCGTGAGCTTAACTCAGTTGGTATGGACAATACATACTATATGCAAGGTCTAGGGTTCGAAATCCGGCCACCACAAAAAAAAATTTCCTTTTACCTATTCATCGACTTCATATGTAATTTTCTATGAATTTTAAATAAATTACTATGATGACTCCAATGTTGCATTACATATTTACATATTTCATGCTATGGAAATTGAGATATAACCATGTTTAAACACCCAAGAGACCTGAAGTGATGGTAAAAGGTGAATACTAAATTGTAATATAGAAAACTTTGATGATGATCGACACGTTTTGTCGGGGAATTGAAAGAATCGAAGACTGCTTAGAATTAGGAATCTGACCTTGAGTTCTGATTGTGTGCAATGTTGTTTCTGGTTTGTCTTAAAATGTTAGCTGGGGACAGAAAAAAAATTTCACAATTTTTTTAATTTACTTTTGAATATTTTTCTTTAGTTATAGTCATTTTAGAGTAGAAATCTGATCTTCTAATCCTTGGAGAGAGTAGTGTGATTTGTATTGATTTTTCTCTAACGAGACAATTCTTGAGGGTTGACAAGTATGGAGCTATAGATTTATGATACATCTTTTGAGAATTCACCTAGTACCGCTCTAGGTAAGCACATTTACAATAAGTAATTCTATAGATTAATCACAATTTCATAATCAACATATTGTTTGTGTTTATCAAACACTTCACCATAATTGATATTGAATATTGCATTAACCCGACAAAGAAGACATATGGGATTCAAATAATCATAATCACTGTCTAACCTCTGAAATAACTCTTTACTTTTTTGCATACTACTACTCGCATCCAGCACACAATTCAAAAGTGAAAACCCTTAAACCCTTTTAACTGCTTTCTTAGTTTATATAGGTATAGAGTATTTCTTAGTTGACAACAATCTTTGTAGAGATCATAACTTACTACTTTATTACTTGTTGCGGCTGGTGCACTTATTGCTAAAAAATTTATCAACAAGCTAGGTTTTTTTTATTCTAGTTCATCAATTCTGGCGAAAATCAAAGGAGTCTATGCCGAAAAAGGAATGTTGATGAAGATTGCCGAATGATCTCATAGGATTGAAGATTTGAAAGATTAAGGTGTCAAGTTAATGGATCTCAGAACTGGATAAAGTTAAAGGTGATCTTGCTACAAGTGGTTTAGATTCTTGATGATTTTTTGGGTTAAAGACTCACAATTCGTTAATTACTTGTTATCACACCTTGTACCACTTCATGAAAACATTCAATCATAGTAGAATGTTCTAGATTTTTCTACGAAGAATGGATATACTCCATAACGAAGAAGATTGAGGGAACCACTAAAAAATCGGTATAATATTCTTTTCACTTGTCTTTTAGTTTTAGCATAAATTCGGTATATTCGTTCTTTATATTCATACTTCTTTTTTGTGATTATGATTTATGTTCCCTTTCCTTGTGATTTAATTCTTGTGCATGATTCTTAAATGTCTTTTCGTCTATACATCGTAAATTGATTAAAGGAAAATGATTTATGTACACTTACTCAATACCTTGAGAGAGAAAAAAAAATAGAGTGAGTATGTGATACATATGATAGATTGACGATGTCATATGAAGAGAGAGATAAAAATATATTGAAATATTGAATTAATGTAAAAAAAATGTTGAGATATCTAAATAGAAGAGCTCTTGCCTTAAAAAAAAAAATTAATAATATAAGAGCTATTGACTAAATAGGTGATCTAACCATGAATTATTTTTTTTAAGTGGAGGAAATCTAACCATGATGAATTAATGGAACTATATGATTCATTTTAGTCTTTGATAAGGAGATACACACATTCAAGGAGGGATCACATAACATAGAATGCACAAGCATTTTTTATTTGATTTTTTTGAGATGCCTTTTAATAAACAACACACTAGAATGTGTCTACTAATATTAAAAAAAAAAGTGTCTACTAAAATTAAATATTAGTCAAAAACAAATCTGACTATGTGACTCTTTTTGAACCAACTGGCTAAAACATCGGCTGTTAGTCAGTTTGCAATATAGTTTACTAACTAACTCTATAATACCGTTATATTCGGTTCTTCAACATAGTATTGCAAGTCCATTAGCATATATATATATATATATATATATATGTGACACCAAAAAACCACTAAATATTGCATTCCTCAGCCGCATGGCTCCTCTGCACAAATCTCCTCCGCCAATGCAGCCATCAACCAACACTCCTCCACCACCGTTGCAACCACCGCAACAAGTCTCTCAGCCGCAGCCGCAAGAATCAGAACCCAAGTCTTTTGATGAAATAGAAGATTCTCAAGTACATTCATGGTTTCAAGATATATTTCCTGGTCAAGATTTTCCACCATGTCTTCAACCGCAGCAGAAAATATATCAAGATTCTTCCTCAAGTCCAAAACTTGAGACAATTCGTAAGGCAAAACCTCTACCATGGCATGAGTCACCAGAACGATTATTATTTCTTCAATTATATCCTAATCTTCATTATTTATGTACTGAGGACTCACATCTCCGACACGACGACCAAGTTTTGGCGCCATCGGTCTCACCACCACATTCACCGCCGAAGCAGGAAAATGTTCTTGCACCACCACCTCTTCCTCATCATTCTACATCACCATTGCCAAAGCAAGCAGATTCATGTTCGTCGTAACCTTGATTAGGTTATCATTAACCTTTTTGCTAGTGTTGGTGCGTTCTACTTATTTTTTTGCTCTTTAATTATTTCCTTTCTAATTTCTCAGTATTACTAAGCAAGCGGAAAATTTCATTATTTGACTGCATATATAAGGAATTGACTTGTTTTATTTAATTTTTACATCGAAATTAGTTTTATTACTTTATAAGATGAATGCAATTAATAATGTCCTAATCTTGATTAAAATTTCACATCAGTCGCCCAATAATTGGGATCAAAATCAAATTAATTAGTAAAATAATTGATGGGCAAATTATGGCAAACTTCATTATGTTTGTGGCATCTGGAAATTATTTTAAATAAATGAAACGACAATAATCATAAAAAACTCACAAAAAGTGGAGTCAATGTTCGAAACTCACGACATGTAATCCGGTATTTTTGAGGTGGGACTTGTGGACGAAATCTTGAAGTTTTTATTGAGTCTAATTAAATAATTTCGGGATCACAGTGACGATGATTTCTCTAGCTTCTTATTTTGGTGCACTATAAATTCTCAAATTATATAGGCTTTTTCATTTCATTATTTGTAGATGTATGACATAGTTAAAAAAAGTGAAAGAACATTAACTAAATGCGTATTTCATTTATTTTTAATTTTTACTAAATATGTTTCATTCATTTATAATTTTATATTCACGCAACAATATTAAGGGATGATGATTGTTGTTTCAGGTATTTAGACATATAAATCATTGACAACTGGCATTGAAGTCAACATTAAATTTTTGAGCCCAATAAGTTCTAAACAAGCTTGAGTCACTTTGTAGGTTCTTGAAATGGTTTTTAGTTTTGGATAAATATATGGTTATATACTTGGAACATTTATGGAGATAAGTAGTGGACTCTTTTGATAATGTAGATCGTCGTGTGTTATTTTACTATTTTTAATATTAAGAGGAAATTAATAACGTATTAATTTTTACTTGAGTTTATATGGCTGTAGAGGAAAATTTATTTGGTGACAACTCTCATAATGGCTTTTGTTGTTTATGGCATCCAAAAACCAATCATGTAAACTCATATCATCACTACTAGAAAACTCGGATTTAGCGACGGCCGGATTCGTCGCAAAACAGGCGAAATACCGTAGCAAACGTCTTTCTGACGGATTTTGCGACGCAGAGAAAATCCGTCGTAATAATGGGGGTCGGAAAACATTTGTGAGGGAAAATCAAATCCATCATTCATTGCGGCGGTTTTCATGCGTTCGCAAATCTTAAAAATCCGTCGGTTAGTATTTCATAATGTTGATATTTGAAACCCAGTTTTTCGTCGCAAATTACTAAGGGGGTAAATATCCGTCACAAATTTCTGAGGGAGAAAACCGTTGCAAATTTCTAAGAGAATACTTCCCGTCGCTAAATTCCTGGGAATTTTGAAAGCGTCGCTTAGAAGACTGACGCTACTTTGCAGAACAAAATTTTTGATTTTCCATTGCAAGTAATAATTTTTTTATTTTTTTTTGCCTTAAAATTAGTTTATGAAATTTCTCAATTCTATCTCAAAACACTGTTAGAATATAAAACAAGGTGAACCACAAATATCAAAACTTAAGAAAACAAAACACGATAAAAATCACGTTAATATTTGATTAAAAACCTTTTTGGTTGCGTTCACAAGAATCACACTACTTATCTTTTGCATCAAAATATATTGAAATAATTACTAAATAGTATTATAGCGTTTACTTGAAACTAAAAGTTATAGTCAAATTCTCTAAATATGATAAATAATTAAGTAGGTGGACACAGATTTTGATCCTAACTCAAAGGATGAAGTCGATATGGAGGTAGATGTGAATAGCCTTGTGCAAAAGACTCCATGAATTTCTGGAACTGCTCTCGAACTAAATGTGACACCTCTTGTGATACACGAATCAATTCCTCATTAGTCTTCATCGGCTCCTTGAGTTCCATGTTTTCAGCTGCATTTTAGACATTTCAGTCCTCATATGCTCATATTCATATGGTGAGATACCG
>Ga0315915_1004352_pt1 | contig 17913 bp, 7 predicted proteins | sample MpolbnodulesMG_FD_207738 | JGI IMG/M metagenome (GOLD analysis project Ga0315915, IMG submission 207738) | Medicago polymorpha root nodule microbial communities from Los Angeles, California, United States - branched nodules | ecosystem: Host-associated > Plants > Roots > Nodule | place: USA...
CATTTGTTGGTAATTTTCAAAACTCTTGAAAATGTGTAGTCAAACAACTAAATTAAACCCTTATCCAATATCCCGTGACAGATTATGTATAAAATGCATTTGAAAAGAGACGGGGTTAAACACCACATGAGATTTGCTTGAATAGCTTTCAAAAATTATCCTAGAGAGCTTGTAAAAATAAGTTAATTTATAGATTTCTCATAATCTATCTTTATAAGCTCTTCCAAATGTTTAGACAAGTGGTTATAACATCAGATAATCCTAAGTTAACTTTTCCAAGATGTCTCTACACACAAAATCTATCTTGTGCATTTATAAGAAAAACCTTCTGCGCACAAAATCCAATTCTATAAAAACTAAATAATCAAATCAGAATCAAAACGATAATGAAATAAAAACCAAACTGAGAATTTATTAAATTGGATAAAATAGATTTTTATGCAATGCAAACAGCTTGATTGTAGTCAATAGATTTACAGCAAAAGATCTCTCAGTTTTTTCTACCTCGATACGCACCACAACACCGCATGCTAAATTCACACGAGATGTTGATAATCACAAAGATATATTCTAGTGTTGGGTGAAGGGGATGCAGTAATACACATACATGAGTCAACTTTAACAGAACTTAAAACATTTTGGAACCTCATCCAATGAAACATACAAGTAAGTATTGAAAAAAACTTCAAGTCTCACATTGAATAGAAGTCTAAAATGAGTTTATTAAGAGTAACACCTCTCACTAACCTTACAAGCCATTTTATAAAGATGGATTAATCTCTGTATATAAACCTAATCTCAAGTGTGAAATATATAGGTAGATACAATGATACATCGACTTCAAGAGTATAAACCATAGGCAAGATAAACATCATTTTTGTACAAATGAGGTAACAGGCTACACAATTGTCTAAATTAATGATAGTGCAATTGCTTATTAACAAACACTTGATAAATGTTGTAGCAGCACGGTGGGTGAAGTCATCAGAAAAACAAGCTACCCCAGGCTGCTATAAATGCAAAACCGCCAAATGGAGCCAAGGTTGAATATTTTCTGTCTTCGAGAAATGCAACCGTATAACACCTATAAGTTCAAACATTTCTACAATATCGTCAAAGATGAATGCAGTTTTAATCACATTCTGTTTTTCATAAATATTTCTTGGCAAAAAGAAGATAGCAATAGCAAAGCTCACAATCTTGTTCTAGACTTTGTCTTGATGGTATACGGCAATAGCAAGTTAAGGTCGACTATGACCTAAGTGAATCATTGAACCATCAAACAAAGACACTAGAAAATCGACCTAAATATTTAACATGAAAAACAATTCCGTTGCAGATCAAGGATCTCTTTTGTTTACTACAAAAAATTTAAGCATGAAGTATCTTCTTTTTTTATTTTTTTATGGCATGAAGTATCTTCTGGTTAACTAATCAAAAGGTTATAGTTCATTATCCATCCAATATGTTTACCGTCAAGTGATCAGGCAAGGACACAATTATTGGTAACAACTCATTAAAATCAACTAATTAAAACCATGGGAAGTAAATTCTAAAACTTATCACTCATTTGTAGCATAGAGGTGGAGAAGCAATTCCATTGCAGATCTCCAAAATGTTACAGGTAATTGGATTACCTACCAAGTAGATATTGAATGTCAGATTTGAGGCTACTCTGATAATATTTTCCAAACTCAACTTTATCATAAATCCACATTTCTCACATTGATCTGTACTTTTTTTTAGGATGGTAGGACCCTCTGACCACAAACAATGGAATAAGGGGTAATTAGAATCTCCTACAATGGTACCAAACAGCTGAATTCCAGGGAATGGGCGTCAAATCCCAAGTTGTTAGGTTGTTTCCCCATTAAAAACTGAATAATCCGTATTCACATCACCCTTCTGCGATATGGAGACCACTACTTTATTGAGTACCATAGATTTTTAAGAAATGAACCATCGACACAGACACGTAGACACTGTTAATATTGAGAACATAAAATAATTGAATGTAGTTTGTGTCATGTAAATGTCGGACACCAACAGGTGTAAGATACGCCTTCAATTTGAAGTGTTGACTCAACGTAGTCTTTAAGTATGTACTCGCGTTCGCAAAATCTTGTGACATATCTCACTCTTAGATCATTGTTAACCATTGTATCACATGAGCATCGCAAGTCTCCGGCAGTGACATATCACACTTTCACTAAATCATTGTTAACTGTTTCTTATTGATATCACCGACTCTATAGTTACCGATTTCATTCTAATAATAAATTGGATCTGGAACCCTAATTCAGTAAGATCAACTATATCTAGTTCCATCATCAACACAAATAATTCCTATTCCTAAGCAGTTACATTTCACCCTCTTTTGCTTGAACAATATCACAATTAAATTGAACTTTATATGTCTCTCTCAAATCCCACAATTGTAGTCACTACTTTCACCATATGCCCACTTTTGATTTCTCACACCCCTTCACCCCAAAAAAATATAAGCATAAATAAAGCAACTCGAAAACAATTACTTTGATTTCAAATAAACATCACAGACAGCTAGAAGTAAATTTTAAGAGAACTTACGTCCCTGAGAAAGCCAAGATCCCAGCTGTTAAAAGCCCTCCAAACTGTACAAAGAAAATGACGAGTGAAAAAAACATGATGATTTTCACTTCACAATAACAGTAACACATACATAGTGTTTGTTTGTAAAATTGATTATGACCAAAATTAGTTGACAGTAAAGTCATTTATGTGTGAACATATTTATGTAAAAGTGAGTTGAACAATAAATTGAAGAGTAAAAGTCAACTGTAGAGGCAAAAACTTCAAATTCTAACTTCATCTAAAAATCAACTCTCTCGAGAACATACAAACATGTCAAAATCAATTTCAAACTTTCAGAATCAATTCTACCTCCTCCAAAATGAAATCAAACATATACAAAATGTGTGTTTGGTTATAATCAATTCTACTAAGGAGAAACTAAATATGTCAAAATCAATTCTAGAATCAAAAGCTCCAAATTTTAGCTTCAAGTTATGATCAATTGCACACACGAGCAACCAAATATGTCAAAATCAATTTTACAATTAAAAGCTCTAAATTCTAGCTTCAAGTTAGAATCATATTAACATCTCAAAAATCGATTTTGACTCACTTTTACAGGAATATCCAAACATAAATCACTTTACCTTTATCTCAAATTCAGTCAGACTCAATTCAGTCAAAATAATTTTTTCTCAACGCAGAACCAAACATACACATGGTAATTAAGAAATGGGAACTTACAACATTGGGATTTTTGGTAATTGGAGCTGAAACCAACGCAGCAGTATGAACCAAATGGTAAAGAGATGCTGTATGCCAAACCTATTCACAAATAACATTTAAAATTACCAATTAAATGAATAAAAATTGAAGCTTTATGATGAAATAGAAGTGAATATGAATTGGGGTAAAAGGTTAAAGAACATACATCTTTGTAAGAAGGGTTTTGGGGTTTGAAAGCGTGTGCACCATAGGTTCCTAATCCAAGTGCTGCTACTCCTGAAATTGCAGCGACTTTGTGCCAAATTAGAGGATTCATTTTCTTCTGTTTGATTTGATTTTCTTCCTTTCTTCTCTCAATGCAGCAACATAATAAACTCTGTTTAGTTTGTTGCTTCTTCTTGACTCTTGACTCTTGAGAACTTGGAAGTAGTAATAACTTTTTTCAATTGAAAAATGTATATTTTATGTCAAAAATAAAATCCTAAAGGAAATATTTTAGTTTTTTACATAAATATAAATGATAATTTAAAAAAAAAATTGACAATTTTTGTTGTGATTGTGAAGACTTTAACTCCTTTTAAATGTCGTGCGTGCAACTAAATTGACGGAGACATTGCATAAATATACGTAGGGGTTAAGTTCAAATACTTGGATTCTCTATTTATTCATCTTAAACGTGGAATTTAAATCGTTGGACTATTTGATAAAAAAATAATCCCTTTGGACCAATCAGGAAGTAAAGTTTTTAGTTTTGTAATAAAAAAATTGTTTTTTTTTTAGTTTTGATCTTTATATTTGACTAGAGCGAAACATTTTTTCCAATCATATAGGCTTACATTTGATAATAGGAATTTTTTTTCTCTTTCGTTTATTGTCTTGATATTTGGAGGAAAGAAATTCGATAGTTTTAAATATTGACCATTCTATAGTGCACAAAACCACTAGGCAACTCAATCTATGGTCCATTGATCACATGGTGTGCCTAAGTCTCGAACCGAATACCTCAAGGTGCAATAACAATCCTGCAACCAGGTGACCTATTGGGAGAGACATCTACAGTCCATTGATCAGTATAACAAACCATGTAAGTCGACTCAACTATAAACAAACCAAGTAAGCAATGTATAACAAGGTGTTGATGAGTCCCATATAAGTCATTCTGGTAGCTTTGTATGTGGTGGTCTAGTTAGAGATTCACATGGCAAATTCATTTAAGGGTTTCTATAACAAGGTGGGATCCTATAATGTTGTTTGAGCCGATGTTTGGGTATCAAGCTTGTTTAATACCTCAATCTCACTTGTGTGGAATTTGAGATGGGCTGCAAAGTAATTCTTGATATGGTTAACTTGAAGCTCACTCATGTCACTTTTCTTCAACCTCTCCTACACGAGATTGCACTTCTTCACAGCCCTTCATGAGAACTTCTATTCGTCTCATCTCCCGAGAATCTAACATGCGTGCATGGTAATGATATTGATTTCATTGTTAACCCACAGTTGATATAAAATGGTATTGATATATTAATAGTGGCATTCCTTCAAAGAAAAAACCTACTTGATCTTGAAATTTTATCATCAATGGCTAAAACTCAGGAGGATGGACAGGACCAGCTGCTATATGCAATTTGAAGAATGTAGGACATCCTCCTTGACTAATAGTCCTACATTATTATTCTTTGTTCTTTGTGATTGTGTTGCTTCTGATCGTATTTTCTTCACTAATGCAAACTGGTTGATTACCACTGGCACATGCACTAGAGTTTTGACAATTTTTTTTGCTACGGCAATGCATATAAACAGAAGTGGTTCCATGCATAGATATAAACAAGTTATAAAATCCTAATAAAATATGACAGATTAGAATTACTAACTTTTAATTTTGTTTATTCAAAAGATTAAATTCCTATCTTATCTTATAAAGTGTATTTATTACATTTAGGATGTTAAATGTCTTAATTTAGTGAATTCATCTAGCAGGATTTCTTGCAACAATGTGGTTGTACTGAAACTGACTACGTAGAGCAGACCATTTATAATCGATCTCAAATATTTGTTCACGAGCTTTCATTTGATCTTCAACAATTTGATTTTTGTTTTTCCTCACATTCTCCAACTCCATTTTGTAGCCTATAGTTTCTTGAATGCATTTGTCCTTCTCCTCTTGAAGATGTGTTATTTCTTTCTCCAATTGAATGATCTGTTCCTTTAAAGCTGCTTCCCTCTGTTGAGCATCATCCAAAAAACTTTTTGCTTTGGAAATTTTGGAAGAAAGAGTAATGGATGCCTCGTTGTGACGAGCTTCGGTCACAGAAAGTTTGTCTATGGTAATAAAGGCTTGCTTGAAAGAGCATAGGATGCTTGGGAATTCTGTGTGCATAGTGTCTATTATAGCTCGGAATCCATCTGATAGAGCTACATCTTTTAAAGAAAGGTGGGACAAGAAGTTAAGAGCCGTTAGAAGGCGAAGGCTGTTAGCCTCTGAGCTAGCTATGTCCTTCAAAGGCATCCTCAAAGACTTTTCCAGGTCAGAAAGGGCCTTTGCAACAAAGTTATCTGCAGTCACTTCAGAAACACAAAGTGTGGTTATTTGGCCTTCATCATACTCTTCCATAGGATTGAGATCAATGGCCCCCAAGTCTTCTCCTATATATATAGGATGGACTTCGTTTTCTTTATTTGTGTAAGTCTCAGTTTGGCTGAAGCTGATTTGATACTGGGAAGAATAAAAACAAAAAAGGCATTACCGGTTAGCCACAACAGTTTTTCGGATCAAAGTGCAAGTTAAAATTTGAGTGTGATCACTCTGATAGTAACAAATTAGTGAAATTTATACTCTGTTCCAATATTTAGTCATTCAGTTTCTTGATCTTACTTCTGTGGCAAACAATAAATCAGTACTATTTTGTTGGAAATGTCATTTGCATACAAGAAACTTACATGTGGATGTGGTCTATGTTGAGAGATAGTTAATGGGCCTGATTGTGAGCTACCGGATTCAGAATAAATTGACGAAGTTACTATATCTGCATTCACGGGCGCAGTTCCCTTTTCAGTAATCGTTTCAACTCTCTGCAGAAGAACAAAAGATTTGTAAGTTATAACTTAGCAGCATACTTACCATTACATATTCAAAAGAAGTGTATCAGTGGGATGCCATTTCAAAAGGAATGTGTAATGGTCCTGAGGACGAGTTTCTCCTTTTTTAAGAAAGTAGCTATTACATTTTTCTCTAATATAGAACCCCCTTGAATGCTTAGGCCCTCTATTTCTTTGAGACACTATGTGGCACATAAAAGAAAACAAGCTGTAGACTTCAACAAAGTCTATTTCTAAGATGTACTGTAATGTTATTGATGTAACAAGAATAAGCTTATTAATGTAGGGTAACTTGTGTTATTTTTATCAGTGATAATTAAAGGTTTTGCTCAACTATGTAACAGTAATTTAATTTTACTTTTATAGTTTGCTTAGAATTTGAATATACTTATCTATATATCTAATATCGGCTTAAAGATTATCTTTAGTAGGAGATTCAAAGTTATTATGACCTTTCTGGTGATAAAAGATTACTGTTTTACCTTAAAGATTGTTAGTACCAAAAAAAGAGAAACAAAATAGTGATTTTTTTCCAGTGTTCTTGGTGTCTAGTTTCTACATCAACTATTCTTTTACTGTTAAATTCTGTACAGTATATATGTTCAGCTGGTATTACATTGTTTGAGGACTTTCAACAGTACTTACAGATTCTCCAAGTGGCTTTTGTTGGCTCATCAAACATGGTTCATCCATTGATTGTCCTTTAACCAACTCCTAAACAAAGTAATGAACAAATTTATAAACAATAATCTTAAAACATTTGTTTCCTCCAACACTGAGAAAAGGGTTATAGCAGACGAATATCCACAAAAAAATGTTTCATTCTCAAGTTTTTTTTCCCCTTCCACAACTTCATTCTGTGGTAAAAACGGAAAAGAAAAAGTTTTAGGTGTATGGTGTACAAAAATAATGGTAAGTATCAAAATGACTAGGAAATGGCCTTCCCACCAGTTCTGAATTTGTTAATCAAGTTAACTTCAATAACAAACAAAGTTAATCATGTCTAGTTGCTTGATTCAATCCTTCTCCATCTAATATGTATGGTTTTGGAAAAGATAAAAATATATCGTACCTCTGTCATGTTTGGTAAAGGAATGGGTGACAGCTTCTGCTCCTGTGATTCTAAATCTTGTATCTCTTTGTTTTTGTTCTTCGATGTATGGAACACATGTCCGTTCGTTGTTGTACAACTTATGTCGTGTAAGTGTGGACGGAGATAGAAACCAAATTCCTTGTCTAAAATAATATATTGTACTAAGTTATAACCTTTGAGAAAACAAAAGCACAAAATGAAACAGAGGGATTATAGAGCATACCCCGATCAAAGCTTTGTAGCATGTCCTCAATACTAGTTGTTGAAGTTATTGAGAATTTTGGGCAATTGTGTACCAAAAGATTGGTCAGAGTCTGAAACTCAACAATCCCTTGACATATATCATTGAGGTTTGGCAGTTGCATTAGCATTACATGTATCAGTTTCGGAAGCAAAACTTCCACTCTCCCATCCCTCGCACCAGGTCCAACTTTAAACATTTGAACTAGACTAGAGTCTTGATTGAGGGTCAGATATTCCAGTTCTGGAAACGCATGGGATGTGCGGATATAAAACAAATGCTTCAATTTGTTGCAGTGTGCGACAAGAAGAAACTTCAGCTGTGGGAAGCAAACTTGAGGACTCTGGACATTTTCATTTTCTTCAGCATCATCTTCAATGATTTGCTCCAATTCCTCACACTGTTCTACCACTAGGATCTTCAACAGAGGCAAGACTCTCAAGACAGAAATGGAGAAGATAGACTTTAGTTTTGGACAATTGCAAATGTTTATTTTGTGAAGATGTTGAAGGCTCACACTATGTTTGGCACCCATCCATATATACATTAGCTTTGGAAAATTGACACACTTAAGGTCTTCTAACCAAGATATCACTTGTTGTCCATTCTCACTTGGGAATCCCTTCATTTGAAATATGCCTTCAATTTCAGATCCGTTCTCAATGATAACAGACATTAACTTCTTCACAATACTCATACTTGTTTCTCCTTCGTCCTGTAATAGCATACTTAACATTTAGTCTGATAGGAATGTTAACGATTTCTGATAAACATGTGGGAACAGTATAAAACAGAATATAATAGAAACAAATGTATGTTATAAGAAAGACAATGAGAGGGTGAAAAGGAGTTGTACTGTTTTATCAGAACTAAGATCGGAGTGTGTGGCTCCAGAATCGACCATCAAATTATTCATTGATAGACTAACATCGTTCATGACAACAAGTTGCAAAGACAAGAATGTTGCATGGTAGTTTTCTGGACAAATGGCGATCATATTTGGTATATCGTAGAGTGCAACTTTTTCCAAAACAGGAAGCTCAATTTGGAACTTGTTTGGATATTGATGGGAAGAATGGCCAAATATATATTTCAACTCAGGAGTGTCTGTGATTTCTATAGCTTCCAATTTTACCAGTCCTCTTGCAAATGGAACCGGTAATATACACTTGAGCAGATGACATCTCTTAACACTAATCTTTTTCAAACTTTTGAACAGTGACTTATGACTCTGAAAGTCATGATCATCCTGAACTATGTCTCCCCTTCTATTTTTCTGATCTCTTCCATAAGTTACTAATTGCTTTAAACCATGGCAATCTTGTATTGTCAAATCTTCCAATGAAGTCAAGGTTTTAGCAGTAGATGCTGTGAACAATGAACCCAGCATCGGACATGAGATTAGTGCTAACCTTATAAGGCTGGGAAGACCAAATGATCCTGAAAAGTAGTAACACAGTAGCAACATCATGACCTTGTATATTAGAAATGATGTATAATTATCGTTGCATCTACTATGTATGGTCATCAAGCAAATTTCAAATCAATGACTTTGTTTTTCTTGCCAATTTCATAAAAACGGGAAAAAGCAGATTCCTTAATTTAAAATCATTTACACTAACCTAATCCTTCAAAGCACATTTTATTCAAATAAATTTAACAATTAAGTTTTGACCATTGAAAATCTCCATGAACTATATATAGACAGAATACACACTTTGGAGTGGAAAATACATATCAATTCTTGAGCTGTCATGTCATTTGATGTTGTAATAAGGAGTAATATTTATCCAAAATTTTCATAACTTTTAGAAACTACTAATACTTCATTGAATAGCACCAATTTAACATAAGAGTTATATCAAGAGTAAGTGGATGTTTGTGTACCTGAGGGAATTGCAGTGCCAAAATCCTCAACGATTTGATCGAGCTGATTGCACTTTTCTATCTTTAGCGCTTTCAATTGAGGTAGCCCTCCTGCCATACAGGATGAGAAGATACATTTTAATCTTCTACATCCACTTATCTCCATTTGTTGAAGATTTTGGAATTGGAGGTTTGTTGATTCTACACCACTCTTACATACATACCTGAGCTGAGGTAGATTCTCCAAATACAACATTTCCAAACATGATGTCAATGGATCTTTTTCTCCATCATTGGTTAGTCCAACGAGCTGAAAGATACCTTCTAACTCACAGTTATTGACTCGAACATCTGTTATATTTTGCAAAGTTTGATGTGAAGCTTCATTGATTATTGGATTGTTGTGTAAAGCCATGCAAGTATTGATAGACACCATGAAAAACTCTCCACAATTTTGCAAATTGAATTGAAGCAGGGATGGCCACATTAGATAACAATCTTCTGGACAAATGCTATTAATATTCGGCAAGTTAACAAGAGTAAGCTCTACCAGGGCTGAAAGCTCAATGATCTTGAGTTCATTTTGATTCTGACCATCATTTTGTGTGCTTTGACCAAATACGTCTTTCAAATTCTCATTACATACAATTTCCAAACACTCCAATTGTACAAGGCCTTGAGCTAAAGTGATTGGGATTATGTATTCCAGCATACCACACTCTCTAACATGGAACTTTTTTAATTTTGGAAACAACAGTAGTCTGTGATCATATGCACATATCTCATCTCTATCGTCATCGATTAGTATATGCTGAAGTTCAGGACAAGATAATACTTGTAAGTTTTCCAGTTGCGCCAGATTTTGAGCAACTGCAAGTGTGAAGAGATATGTTAGCTTTGGACAATGACTTATATATAGGTCTTCTAAATTCTCAAAATGACCACTAAGAGGCATTTGACCATTGTATAAAGCTCCCAAATGCTTCATGTGCTCAATTCTTAGCCAATGCAACTTGCAGAAGAAGAGAGTTCCTACCTCGATCAGACAAGTGTCAACCAAACATTCTATCCCCTTAGAATCACGTATCAGAAGCTCGTTTAAATCATTCATACTTTGAAATATGTCAGGGATAATATTTTTAGCACCTCCCTCAATACCTGCTATACACAAGACCTCTGCCTTTTCGGCCAAATCCTTGATTGCGGCATTAGATATATCCAAATAACTGAGAAACAAAGTTCTGTGATGATTGAGAAACTCGTCCTGGAAACCGGAAAACATGCTTCCTAATTGTATTTGATACCTCTGTAACACTTGAGGGACACTAAACTCTTTTAAGAATTCAACTTCCCATTTCGATCTACAGTCAGCAAAGAACAGTTCTTCCAGCTGTGTGTGTCTCGCAATCACTTCAGACGGATTCCTTTCCATGCCACATACTGACAAATCCAACAATCTTAAGTTTGTCAATTGCGTAACCACATCAGGTAATTCAACGAAGGAACAACAACACAATGTAAGACTTTCAAGTTTCTTCATATCTCCCACAAATGAGATGTCAACTAAATCCCAGTTACTCAAGAGTATGCAACGAAGATTCGTCAATGATTTTAATGATGTAGTCAACAATGGCCTTCTCTCCCGACCCTTGTTGTAAAGAAACAAAACTCTGAGCATTCTCATTCCCTTGAAAGTTTCATCTGATGCCTGTGTATATGTGTGAATCTGTAAAAAGTCAAGATTGGAACAATCCAAACTATTTGGAAATTTCTCACACCATAGATATCTTAATGAAGTATGTTCCAAAGTCATAATATCCTTTTCTGAGGCACACTTAATCTCATTCTCCGCAATCCAATGGGCTACATTGCGAACTAAGTCATGCATTTTGACACATTTACCTTCATCAACATCTAGCAACAAACAAGAACTTATGAGCTTATTTTTAGCCACAGTCACTTCGTTCCTTGCCCCTTCATATGAGCGAACTTCTCCAACTATGCCTAGCCCTATTGCAGATCTAGTTAAAAACTCCACAGGAATTTCACAATCTTCAGGAAACACAGAACACAACAAGAAAAGTGACTTGGCCTCTTCAGTGTCCAAATTATCATAGCTTAACTGCAAGCACTTGTACGGGTTTTGCAAACCCTTTTCAATATTAACAGGTTTTGAACTTCTCAATCTATCCAATGCAACCTTCCATTCCACCTCAGCCTTGCCTTTCAAGCTGCTAGCCACTGCTACAGTGGCGACAGGCAAGCCTTTACATTCATTTGAAATTTCTCTAGCCATATTCTTTATAGTAATCCAAGTTCCTTCAGATATGAGTGCTTGCTTTTGGAAAAGATCCCACGTTTCATCGTTGGTTAGTGTTGATAACTGAATTTTTTTCTGGCAATCCATCAAAGTACAAACTGCTTCAGATCTACTGGTAATGAGAACCTTGCAACCTTTATGATGTTCACTAGAAGGAATCCCTATGGCATCAAAATCTAGCATTTGCCACACATCATCCAGAATCACAAGAACCCTATCTTCTTGTGTTAACCTCATGCATAAGCGTTTTGATCTGTCCATTTCGTCTTTTTCTTGGAATTCAAATTCGAGAGAGCCTGCAATTTTTTCTTGGATCCTTTCCACTTCAACAGTACTAGATATAGGCACAAAAAGCACTTGATCAAAAAGATGACCACATCTCTTGCCTACTTCCATTGCCAGCATTGTTTTACCACAACCTCCCATCCCATACAATCCAATCATAGTAACATCGTCATCTTTTAAAGCACACATAAGTTCTTCATAAGCAGGTTTTCTACTATCAAACACCCGACATCTTTCAGTAGAAAAATAGCCTGCTGAAAGTGAAGCAGGGTGTTCGATCTCTATATACTGTCTTCCTTCTTCAATGCACGATTTAAGGTTCCTTTTTTTCTTTGATAACTTCCGACCTACACGGTATCGCCAAATCCAATTTGGACAGTGCCCAAGACATGAGTTCTTTTCTGTTTTGGCCATTTGTAGTAACTGATCAACATTGTCTATGGCAATGTTAGCATCCTTCAACCACTTCTCAACAACCTCAGCAGTCTTTCTAGTTTGCTTCTTGGCTCGTGTGACGCGGTCTTGGACACTATCTCTTGTTGCAGCTAAATTACTTTCTTCTTTTGCAAGGTCTTGAACAAAATTGTTGAAGCAGCACGGATAACTTAATTGACCTATCACACCGCACACCAAATCTCTCGAAATAGCAGACGCAAATCCATAAAGGTATTCCATTAGTTTAGTGCGACTTCTTACTTGGCCTAATCAAAAGAGCGACAAGCATGTTATAATTATTGATTAGAAATGCTACTGCTCCATATGATCCGTATTATATTTAAAGATATGATGACAAATAATCAAGGTATGGAATAATTCTCTTTTTCTTCTTTTGAAGTTAAAGGACCCACTTACATCTCAATAATAAGTTAAGGAACCAATTGTTAAAACTGTGTCAAATCAACTTTTTCACTTCTTAAACCTATTGAATAGCTCAAACTGTGAAACAAATTAACTTTTTCACTTCCTCTTTTAGAAACAATGAAAAGCAATGTTTTGTCATTTTCAAAATTTCTAAAAATGCTAAATCTATTTTCAAATATGCTGTTAGAACTATATTCTAATTTGTTTATTATTTGAAGTAAAAATATAAACAAGAAACATAAGAAGTAAACGTAGCCGATTTTTAAAGAGTTTGAAAATAAAAATCTGAGGTTCAACTAGTAATCTGATATATGAATCATAAAAATTTAACTGAGTTAGAATATATTACATTATTTCTACTTTAATTGCAGACTCAAAAAGGAAATAATCATACAAAATAGAAAAATTTCCAAAAACAAAACAGACAAAAAACTAATTTGCAACTCAGAACATGGTTACTTAGAAACATCATGATGAAAAAAAGTGTTACAGTTACCTTGTTTTGTGGACTTTCAGCACAAGCTTAGAACTTCTTTGAAGGGTGCTCCAATTTCCAATCCTGAATTTCTATTACTACAACTAAGAAGCAACAAAGACTTAGAAAAGTATGAAGTATCCCACATGCTAACAAGTTGACCTGTGAGCATTGACCCTTCATTCAAAAGTCTTTCCAAAATGAGGAAGTGCATGTTTAGTATTAGGGTGAATTTGCAAATACTTTTGGTAAAAATTCCGTCTACGTTAACAAATATTAAATTTGAATGAATTGATTATATAAAATCGACTTCAACTAAAAATGTGTTAAAAAATTATTTAAGTTTGAATAAATTCATGTAAAATTGCGTAGAACAAGAAATTTGAGTGTAAAAATCAGTTTTATAATTAAAATCTACAATTTACAACTTCAAGTTAAAAATCAATTTTATAATCAAAATGGAGGTTAGATAGTTCAACTGATTTGAAATAAAGGATTAAAAGAGTTGAGGAGTTAAAAATCCAAATCCAAGTCCTGACAATTTTGACTCGGCTCAATAAGCTAGGTGATTTCAATGAAACCACCGTGATACCAAACATATGGTCCACAATTAATCAATTTTTTCAACCATTCAATCATTCTAATTCTCAAGATCATGTTATGGCTTATGTGGTCTGTAGCTGTGCATATGCTATCTGGTTCAATCTCTATTGCACACAAGGCGTTCGAGAAAATACCGCAGTAAAGGACTAAGCAATTTGAGAGATTAGTTTGGTCTGGGTTGTGGAGGGAATTTGGAAAGTGATGGTGTGTGGTAGGTACATGGTATCATTGTATGGATGTGAGCAATCCAACGGTTAAAAATGGTGGTTTTCATTATTATATTTTAATTCCATTTATGTTTCTATGTTTGTGATGTGTTGTTTTGAATGAGGTGTTTTTATGTTTGTGAAAATTACTTGCTAAAAAAGAAAAAGTTTGTGAAAATTACACTAAAGCATATGTAATGGAAGATTTTTTAACTAATAGCATATAGAGCTTTTTTTTTTATTGTTGGTGAAGGCATACATAACATATTAGTTCTCACTTTCATCCTAGACTTAGCCCAAAACTCAAATTAGTCATTCAATTATTAAAGTAATCCCTCAAAGATACAACTTACTATCGTAAAAGTCTTTGAAAGAAATAATTTGTTACAATAGTCTTTAATCGTTATAAGTACCAAAGTAATTGCCTGGCATTTTGATGACTCAAGGATTAATTTGAGTATTGATGACAACAACGTACGCTATGACGGAATAAATGGTGGTTTGTCCCAAAAAACAAGAGAGGTTGTTATTGAATTTGAGATACAAGGTTTCTACAAGTATTAGCTATTTCTCTTTCTCTTGCATAAATTTGGGTCTACCGCATACTTTATTCAACATCTTTCATCATATTTTTAAAAAATATTAATTATTGTTGAAATGTTTTTTTAAGAAGCATTGTTATTGGGTTGCAATGAATTCGTGTTTATTAGACACTAACAATGAAAATGAAATAAAGATGTAATGTGATGCATGAAGACCACTTAATCTATATTTAGTATTATGGTGGATATGTTAGAATCACGTCAATCCATCGTGATTTTTTTGTAAGCTATACTTTGTAACTTCTATAAAATCATGGTGGATCATCATAATTCTGACATACTCACCGTCTAATATCAAAATACACTTAAGTTATTTCTTATTAAAAGCATCATTGAAGTTGCTCCTAGGTTTATTTAAATATATACCACCTCCCCTCTACTTCATCAAATAACAGTAACCCCCCCTACTGTTATTCGAGTAATCCATTTTGTAATTTTTTAAAAATTGTTGGGTTGTATTGAATGTGTGTTTATCAAACATTAACAATACAAATGAAATAAATACATAATGTTTGGTATCATAGTGGGTGCATCAGAATCATGACGGTCCACTGTGATTTTTCAAAACTACACTTTGTAACTTTTGTAAAATCAGCAATACATTAGCGTGATTATAAGATACCTACCGCAATAGCAAACATACACTTAAGCTATTTCTTATCGAGAGCATCATTGAAGATGCTCTCTAACTTCTCTGAGGTTTATGTAAATATATCTACCTCCTCTCTATTTTATAAAACTACAATAACTCCCCTACTGTTGTACTCCATCCACCTCAGTTAATTAAGAAAACTCTTCCTTTTTAGTTCAAGAATGGAAACGCATATTTCTCTAAGATTTACATGATTCTATATTTATAAAGTTGATCTCTTGTTCAAGGCCACCATCTAATCTTATCTCCAACAAAAATAAACAAAGAAATTAATATCCATGCCCTAGAAATCATAGACGCATGGCCACATCAACAAGCCCAATAATCATAATACCAGCAACTAAACCTACAATTTACAAACTAAATGAAAAAAATAAAAAATCAAACAGAAAAAAAAATTAAAAAAAAACCTCAAAATCCCAACTACCTAATTAATCACTATCTGAAAATCTTCCTTTTTTTCCCAAATCAAATGTTGTTCTAGCTTGTTCATCAACTCCACCATCAAGGTCGTCCGATTCTCTATTGCTTGATAATCCTTTTGGTACCATCAGATTAGAATTGTCATCCATGACATAGTCGCCACCACTATAGTTAACATCATGAGGGATGATGTCACTAATATAAGAAGAAGATGCTCTCATCATATTATTATTTTCACTATTGGGATAATAATAATAATTAGGAACATCACCAACATTGTTAAATATTGGGATATTTGGAATTTGAGAACTAGTACAAGGTAAGGAAGAATGAAGATGTTGTTTTTGTTGTAAATCGTTACAATAAGCTAGTAACGTTTTTACATGATTTAACTCTTCCATAGACTGCTTTAACATATCTCCATAATCCATAATAACACCAAGACATCCATGAACGGGAGATTTTGCACGAATATCCGACTCAACAATTATGGATCTCATCGCAACATCTTTTTGATCATCGTCCTTGATTTCCTTTAGTATCCTTTGTATGTTGGAAACACCAAACAAACGATGAGCGTTGCTGAACATTTTTGGTTTATCGGCCGGAAAATAAGGAGCTAAAGGACACTCACTTGAACACTTTCTTCTTTGATACTTGCATGCTGCACAAGCCTTGTTTGGTTTGATGATATTCATTGGTAGGAGTGAATAGGTTTTCAGTTTTCAAAACAAACAAAAGGGGGAAAAGTGGGGTTTCTTATAGGGTTGAGAACAAATAAATTAGGAATGAGGGGGAAGACAGCTTTTAGAAATAAAAAAAAACTTAAACGCCTACATTCACTCAACTACCCGATAAGTACGTCGATTCTCAACAGATAAACATAAAAGTAATTATTTATACTTTATACTATAACTAATTCTTTTTTTAATACTACATCCTTAAAAAAAAAAAACTTTTTCAAAAACAATTATCTTCTACTAACAATATTTTTTTTTTGAAGGATTCTACTAACAATACATAAAGTTGAAGTACATCAAAATTTCATAATTGTCATCTTTAAAATTTCCTTAATTTTACGTGCATAATCGTCATTTTCCAAAATTTAATTTAATTTCATAATTGTCATCTTTAAAAATCTACTTAATTTAACGTGCATAATGGTCATTTGGCAAAATTTAATTTAATTTCTTTTATTTTTTAAATTAATTATAGATAATGGCCATCACAACTTAACAAATTTCCACGAATAACTATGAAATTAATTAATTTAAAAAAAAAAAATTACGGATAATGGTCATCACAAGTCTAACAAATTTTCACGAATAACCATAAAATCAATTTATTTGTTTTTGTAAAAAATGACATAAAAACAAATAATATGAAATTATCCACGGATATAACAAATTTCCACGCAATATTTTTTTTTAGGGTTCAAAATTAATAAATCTTTGGAATACTTTAAAACATTATTTTTTTTAATTAAAAAACAAAAAGATGTAGCCAATTTTTTCTCTACAAACAAAATTGCAACTAATTTGCACCTCCACGGATCAATATATTTTTTTTTTGACAAAAATAAACGATATTCATTCATTCAAATTGATAGAGTACATCGATACAATACAAATCCAAATTCGCTAAAAACAAAAAGGATGAATCTGTGAACAAACTCACAACATCTATGTTAATAGCATAAAACGACAAAGTACCTATGCCTACAAATATGACTAATATGACTATATTTATGTCTCCGGAATACTCATGTCTCTGGATCTGCAACGTTGACGACGCCAAAGTCATTGTCATTGATCAGATCTGCACTTGCTCAAAGCTAATCTTTCAACCTGAATCAAAAAAACACCGCACTAAGACGGGAAATCAAAAACACACCGCACAAAGACGGGAAAT
>Ga0315915_1004353_pt1 | contig 17913 bp, 9 predicted proteins | sample MpolbnodulesMG_FD_207738 | JGI IMG/M metagenome (GOLD analysis project Ga0315915, IMG submission 207738) | Medicago polymorpha root nodule microbial communities from Los Angeles, California, United States - branched nodules | ecosystem: Host-associated > Plants > Roots > Nodule | place: USA...
AAGATTTCTTTTTATCAAACTAAAACATACCCACAACTACATGAACATCAAAAACACTTTTTTTTAATATAAACAAATCCAGCAGGTGTGAAAGTTAAATCCAGAAAATCTAGAGCATATGAATGTTCATCTTTTCCATTATTATTTTCATCTTCACCAAATTAATAACAAATCCAGAACATTAGAAATGAAGAACCCATAAAATAAAAATATGAAATTAAAAAAATCCTAAACCATATCAATCTTTGATCAAATTAATCAAATCATCCCAAAATGTAGAGAAAGTGAGGGAGATCTAGGTGTTAAACATGGTGGTGGTGATTGCTATGATGGTTCAGTTCGAAGAGAGAGAGGAGAGGAGGAGGAGGTAGAGAGAGAAAGTGAGAAATCTGGTTAATGATTGTGAGATGGAAGAGAAAGGGAAAAAAATTTGGTGTTAAGAGAGTATGGTAAAAGTGTGTTCTTCATTTAATCTAATGGCTAAAAGTTACTTTCCTATGGTGGGAAAAAACTAGCCTTTCCCAGGCTAAACGTGACCTAGCCATCCCTTTTGACAGTGGAGCGATTCTTTCAAACAATTACATTTATGGAAACAAACTAAACCAAGACAACGGGCAGAAACAACAATGTTTTAAAAATTGAAGTCAAGCCAACCAGAGCTTCGAGTTATGGTAGAACCGTGGTTGAACCGAATAACTAATAACTAAATATAATGAAAATCAATTTTTAAATAATAATATATTCTTCAAAAAAAAAATTTAAAATAATAATGTAGAAAATAAAAAAGTTCACACAAAAAATAATGTTGTTAGGCTCAATAATAAACTAGCAAAATTAAAAAAGGGGTTATACAAACTTACAAACTTGTGCCCTTGAAATAAGTTAAGAAGCTAAAAAATATTAAAAGATTTTCTCGTTGAAAAGATAAATTTTAAACTTTTAAAATATTAAATGCACAATTTAAAAAAAAAAATATTCGTATGTTTAGTTTTTTAACTTATGTTTAGGGAACAAATTAGCATTTTTTTTTATATATAAAAAAGCCCAATAAATTTCACAAGTCCGAAATTAAGGGGAAAAAATCCTAAATTTAATAAAGGCTAAATTGCATATTTGGTCCCTTAAATAATTTTGAGGTTTCATTTTGGTCCCTTAAATCATAAAAGTTTCATTTTAGTCCCTTAACTCTATATTTGTCAGCCAAAATGGTTAATTCTATTAATTTTTAACCTTAAATATCTAAAATGAACCAACATTTTAGATGATCCACCATAGACCTTAGTTATTTTTAAACCTGAACCATTAGATCTTTTTGTCAAAAAGTGGACTGTTGGATCTTGTGAGTCTATTGTATCTTAGTGTAAACCACCAACAACTATTTTTTTTTTTTTACTTATCTTCATCTTCTTCCATCCTCCTCTTCATCTACCTTCATCTATCTTTAAACAACATAAAATAAAAAATAAAAAAACTCAAATTCATTATTTTAACTTTCAATCTTTATCTAGTCTTCTTTAAAACTAATATTTTCCCAAATTATTACCATCTCCTTCCTCCCATCACCATCCCCAGTTTATATTCAGAGCTACAAATAAATAAATCATGTAACCATCGCAAAACCACCCATTGTGTGAGCTTCAAGTTCTTATCAAATTCTTAATTCTTAACTCATATTTTCCCAAATTAAATCATGTAACCATCCCCAGTTTACAATTGCCCCTTCATTTCAAATTTTAATTAACTATTAATTTTTCTTCTCCAAATCAGACATTTTTTTCTTCTTTTTTTCAAAAGGAAAAAAGTAGATCTTGATGACCCATATGCAAAAAATTGTGACTTGAAGAAAGTGATAAAGGTTGAAGTTTAAGAAAATTAAAACTACTGAGTTGTTTGCAGGTTGAAAAATTTTGAGTTCAATTTGGGTGATAACGATGAAACTTCGAACCCAGGTTCGAAGTGATGACAATGTGTTGGTTTCATCAATGATTGTTATTCAAGCATTAGGAACATACATGATGCGGAAGAATGAGAACAGTTTGGTGTCGGTGGTGATGGTTTTGTTTTTTTGAAGAAGAAGGTGGTGATTTATGGTTTTTCTGAAGAAGGTGGTTGTGTTGGTGGTGATGATTTTTGAAGAGTGTAGTGATTGTAGAAGATGGTGATGGTTGTGTCCATGGATGTTTGGATTTGAAGTTTCTAGTATATAATGACTCGAGGTTAAGTTTTTTTTTTGGCTCTCAAGTTTCTTGAATTTTTTTAATTTTAGGATTTGATGATTTTTTTGGTACTGAATAGTAAGAATAAGAAACGATGAAGACCGTGAAGATGAAGAAGAGGCAAGTTGAAGAAAAGTAAAACAAAATAGGTGTTGGTGGTTCACTAAGTGAGCTCAAATCAAATGGTTAAAATGATGGAGAAATGATATTTTTACAACCACTTTATTACAACATTTTCTCTCATACTCACCTTATATTTTTATTCTCTCCTTTCCCTTTTCTCTCTCTATTTTTTTGGACCAATAAGAAGAGAGAAAATAAAAGTTGTCATCAAAGTTGTCTCAAATGGTTGTACATATATTACTACTTTAAAATCATACTCCCTCAGTCCCATAATACATGACACAGTTGACCCTATTACGCATACCAATATATAATTTTGAGCTTAAATATCTTGAATAATATATTAAAAAAATTATGAAAATTTGATATTTTGAAAATACTCATGGAGTTGAATCTAACGACATCTTATATGATATTATGTATCTTTGTATATTAGTAGAAAAATATGGTCAAAGTAAGTTAGATCAAAATTGCACATTTTCAAATGGGTCATCTATTGCGGAAAGGAAGGAGTATCAAAAATACTGGACATTAAAAAACTAGCGAGCAAATGCTCACTTTAGTCCCTAACTCTGCACCTTGCTGTCATATAGGTCTCTAACTCAGAATTAAATACAAATAAGTTCTGACTCTCTGAACCAAAAATCAATATCCCCAATTTGAATCTCAAATCCCTAAATGTCATCCCTAAATCCCTAAATATACCTTAATATGTGACTTTTTTCTCTTGTAAAAAAAAAAGTGACTTTTTTCTAAACATTGTAGACTATTTTTTTCTTTAGATATATTGAATATTGTATGTTCTATAAATTGTATTGAAAGTTTTATGTATTTTTTTATGTTTAACGGTAAAATTTTGTCCAGAGCATTAAACAACAAATTGAGTAACAAAAAAAATAATGCTGATATTATTAATCTTTATATTTTAAATAAGGGTTGTGTTAAGTTGTGGCCTTAGGACACATGATAAGAAAACCAAAAGAAGAAATATTTTCTAAAGTTTTGTGCATTCAATTCATAAAAATGTTAAAGATTAAATGTAATGCACACATTTCAATAAATTATTTCTATATTTGCTTCATTAATTTGTACCTTAAGGGCACAAGTTAACATTTCCCTTTAAATAAAAGAACAATATTTTTGACAAAAAAAAAAATGTTATACTAATATTGTCAAATAAGATAATAAATTATGGATTTGAGATTTTCAATTTTAGGGATTTAGAGATTTTAGATTCAAGTTGGGGGTATTGAATTTTGGCTCAGGGACTAAACTGACAATTTTCTACTTTCACTTTAGTCCTTGTGACACATTTAACAGAATTATTTAACGTCAGGGACTAAAGTGATAACGAAAGTGCAGGGTCAGGGACTTCTTTGTATTTAATCCTGAGTCAGGGACCTATGTGACAACAAGGTACAGAGTCAGGGACTAAAGTGACTATTTACTCAAAAACTAACAGAGGGGACCAACTTGGTTGACAGAAATAAAATTAAGGAATCAAAACGAAACTTTTATTATTTAAGGGGCCAAAATGAAACTCAGAAATTATTTAGGAGACCAAATGTGGAATTAAGCCTCTTTTTTTTTTTTTAAAGAAATGTGGAATTAAGCCTTTAAAAAAAGCAAACTCGAAATTCAATATTCACAACAAATAATACAAAAAAAAATGGGCAGCATTGACTTGGTCAAAATTGGTCTGGGGCCAAAACTGCAAAAGGGACAATACTTAAAGGGTTGGATTGTATTTTATTTTGTTAGGGGGATTAAATCACAACTTCTTAATACTTTTAGGCCAAAAGTGTTACTAAGCCTTCAAACAACTCTAATCTATTTCATCCGCTTCGCCTCCCTTTCATTTAACTCTGTCACAAATAAACATACAAAATATGAATTTGCATCATCATCTTCTCCTCCCTCCATCCCTTTGACACGCTTCATCATATTCTTTAATTTGTTTCACCGTAAGCACAGTTATTAACACAATAAACTTGGGTGTAAGATTTATTCTTTTTTTTTTCTTTCGCAAAAGGTAACTTATATTTCTTCATTCAACACAATAGAACTTATATAAGATGAAATTAAATAAAAAATATGGTGACTAGCATACAATATTAACTTCTTTGTTACAGTATGGACGACATGATTTGATTGTCTCGAATAAAACTTACTTAAAGTTTGAAAATTGTTGTAATAGTGATCTACAAGTACACATAATATTGCCAAAATCTGATTGGTTGTTAGATTTATCCATGATGCCTTCCACCACTAGCTTGCAATCTAGCTCAATTTGCACCATTGATAATCTTAGTTCCCCAAGTCAAGATATAGCTTCCCTTAATCTCAACGCTTCTGCTTTCAAATTTCAATGGACTTAGATAACACTCAAACCATTTAGTTAGAGCTTTCACAAACTGATCTTAAGTGTTTCAGATACACATCCCAATTCTAAAACATTGTTGATCACCAAATAATGCCGCGTTTATGTTGCACTTCACATACCCTTCGGTCGGGGGCTGTCATTGCACTTCCAGTTGTTCAGTTATTTGGGGTTGTTTACGTGCTGCACGCCATTGCAATAATAGATTTCGAGCCATTTGTACAGCTTGTCGAACCGGCTGTTGTTGAGTCTCTCATACTTTGTTGTTTTGACGACGCCAAATGCACCATAACATCATTGCTATTAGTTGAAAATTAGTTTTTCGAGTGTAAGTTTTTTAATAGTATCTCATAGGTTCCTTCAATAATCCTTTTTAAAATGTGTCAATATTAAATATGAACATTTTTATTAGTTGAAATTCAAACATTAATTTGTCACTTTGTGTGAGTATAACCACTTTCGCTATGCTGAGCTCTTGTTAGTAAATCAAGTGCAAATTTAGTGTTAACATATACTAATAAACTTATAATAATCTATAATTAGATTAAAAGGTTGGCAATTTTTATCAATATCTTATCTATCATCAAGAGGCCAACACACATTGAATATATAAGCACTTCTCTTTTTTCTTTTTTTTTTGAGCAAAATATGAGCCCTTCTCTTATACATTTTTTATTTAGTTCGTTCATGACGATGTCACATTTAAATTCCTACCTTTTAAAATTATTTAAGCATGTAATAGCCGAAATGACCCCTCGTATTTTCATGACTCTAATGTTTGCTCATGAAATGCAAGGGTTGCTACATTATTCAAAACTTGTATAACTAATTGGGCACCTTGTGTATATATTGGAAAATTAGAACAAACCAAAGTCAATTTAAACATTATTCATTATTCATTTCCTTGTCTTTTATCAAGTCTCAATCATTAATAGACAAATTAACAGATGGGTTCCTACAAGTTTTTGATCCTTCTGGCCGTGGTTTACATACTACTGCTACGCATGACTGTTAATGCCAAAGGAAGCTTTTTTCACCGTTATAGAGGTGCTTAAATCCTTCTCCTTCTCTGTCTAATGCATGGATATGAAGTTAAATTTTGAAACATTATATATTAGTGTTGCGTTGCAGATAAAATTTGTAGAGAGGTGGAATGTGGAAAGGGAAAGTGTGGGGCTACGTCAACTCACAAAAATCCATTTAGTGTATTCTGTGAATGTGAGCCTGGATGGCAACAAATCAAAGTGGACCCTGAATATTCAAACAAGTTTCCTCCATTACCATGTGTCATTCCCCAATGTGAACTTCACTCTCTTTTTTTTAGAGTATTTATTTGCCATCATTATTTTACTTTGCTCACTCCATGAAAAATTTAATCAAAATCATAATTTGTAATTTGCAGGCACCATTAATGATGATTGCAAGCAAGCTACGCCTCTAGTTCCAGAAAAAGATTTTCATATTTCCAGCAACATGTCACATTCTGATCGTAAGTAACATATGTGCATATTTCCATGAGGAGTATACTTAATACAACTAATGAGAGGTTTGATCACAAACATTTTTGTTTTGTTTTAACCGTGTTTTGTGGAAAAATATGAAATACTATGTAGCTTGCTATTTGGCTTTTTGTGGGGAAGGTACCTGCATCAACAACAGCAAAAAACAAAAACATAACTACAAATACAGATGCGAATGCAAACCCAATTATTTCAATCTTCTAAACATGTCCGGTTTACCTTGTTACAATGAAAGTAAGAAATCCAGAGCAATTTTTATTTTATTTTTACATTCAAACAGTGGAGGATATAAATTATATATGACAAAATAGTTTTTGTTTTGGGTATATAATTGCTCAGGTAGTCTTGGAATCTGATTGTTCGAATCTTGTGAATCCAATAGCTTACAATTCAGGTGAGACTGGGCTTGCCACCTATTTCTTTCATTCATCTCACATGGCAGATTTAGCTACACTAAAATGAACAATTATTATTTACATAATCTGAATTGTTTATTAATAAATGTCCACAAATTATCAACAAAAGATTAGAACTGCTCAGATGTACCTATATCATTTTTTTTCTTCAGTTCTTTCCATAGCAAGCTCAACCCGGGCCAAGAAGGTTCCATTGGATATTTAGTTAATATATGGTCAGTGTCCATCTGCATGTTTATGCTATGGGAGGAAAAATTGTGAAGAGAAAAAGGGATGAGAAGAGAAAAAAAAGGGAGAAATAAAGGAGAAAGAAGTATGTTTAATTTTTTAAAGAACAAACATATCTTTATCCTAAAAATCAATGTACTATTTTATAAACTATTGAATGAAATTACTTATCAAAGTATTTAATTTATATTTTAATCTTGTTACTAGTCGAGTAGTCGCTAGAAAAAAATTACATAGTTCCAACTTAGAAGACGATCTTTCACTAATCAATTAGTTAAACTGATCTTCTAAATACCCTGTTTTTTTTTCTTCAATATCTTCTAAATTAAAATTTGAACAAAATTATAATACATCAATTAATAAATGATTGTTGATGGTCAAATGTGTAACGAATTGACCAATAAAATCACATTATGGGTGTACCATAACTTTTTCTTTTTGAAAGGAGGTGTACCATAACTTGTTCAAATTTAAAAGTTACGATACACCTATAATGTGATTTCATAGGTCGATTAGTTACATGATCATCTTTCTCTAATCTATTAGTTAAACCAGAAATATGTGTCACATTTATAATGTGATTTTTCAATATCTTCTATGTAAAAATGTGAAAATAAAATAAAATACATTTGTATGCAATATATACACGACAAATATATTTCGCTGGTCATTTAGACGAGGGTCTTTACTAATCAATTGATTAAAAGATAAATATGTATTTCATTAGTGCTGTGATTTTTTTAAATAAATTTATTTTAAGCAAATTATTATACTAATTTATTTCATAAACCGTACATGAGACAAATATTTTTCATTGGTCAATTAGTTAGAAGATAATATTTCACTAATCAAAAGCCTATATAGATTGTCATCAAGCTCTGAACCACTTAAAAATATATTAGTTATATAAAATAAATTAGAATCGTCATTTCACTTTGTTGAAGTATAACCAACTATCCAAATGAGTCATGCAAGCACTACTTCTTTGGCATTTGAGTAGTTGTAGGAACACTCACTTAATAAAGGCAATTAGAGGCAATAGGTAAAAGAAACATTTGTGTCATAAACAAGATGGCTACTTCATTTATGTTTTCATTATTGTATTTTTCCAAGTAAAACAAGAGTACATACTCATAAAGAACAAGATGAAAAATAAAACTCAACATACAATTCAGATAAAATCAATGATGAATGAATCACTTTTCTTTCACTTCAACACCAGTTTTACCAGCAATGATGACGGATGTAGCCATGTTCAAGAACAAACCATGCTCGACGACACCTTCAAGAGACGAAATCTCAGCTCCAGCAGCATTTGCATCTCTAATGGGAGTCTTAAAATACAAATCAACAATGTAATTAGAATTATCAGTAACATAGGGTTTTCCACTTTCATCCACTCTCAATTTGGCATCAACACCTTCTTCTTTGAACAATTCTTGAAGCCTAATCAAATTATATTTCCAACAAAACTGAACAACCTCCACCGGCATCGCCAGACCGCTTCCACCGAGACCAGAGACCAATTTTGTATCGTCGACGACCACGACGAATTTATCAGAAGCGGCTTCAACCATTTTCTCACGGAGGAGAGCACCACCGCGGCCTTTAACAAGGTTGAGAAACGGATCGACTTCATCGGCACCATCGATAGCGAGATCGAGACGAGGATTATCATCGAGAACGGAGAGAGGAATACCGAGAGAAAGAGCTTGTTCTTCGGTGCGTTTGGAGGTGGGAACGCCGATGATGTTGGTGAGTTGGCCGGAGTTAAGAAGTTCGCCGAGTTTGGAGACGACGAAGGCGGCGGTGGAGCCGGTGCCGAGGCCGAGGACCATGCCGCTTTTGACATATTCAACGGCTTTATCGGCGGCGAGTTTTTTGAGGTCGTCTTGAGTGAGGGTTATGGCTTTGACTTTGACGGAGAAGGAAGAAGGGGGTTTGGTGCGTAGTTTAAGAGAGGAAGGGGTGCGTAGGTTAAGACGTGTGGAGGCATTGAAGAATGAGGAAGAGAGGGATAGAGATGCCATTGTTGGATATTCAATTCAATTCAATTCAAAGTTTCACACACAACACACTTCACTTCTATCTCATCTCTTTTTTGTGTTTGGTTGGTGTTTAGATTTAGATTAGATTCACTCAACCAAACCACACCACACCACACCATACCGCAGGTTTTTTTTTTTTTTTTTGTTTATTTTAGTATATTGCTTTATCTTTTGAAAACTTCTACGGTATGAGATTCATCCTCTCATCCCATGTATGCCGATTCATTATTCACCTAATTATTGTATACCCTTTTTTTTTTTTTACCAAAAAACTATCTTCTTATTTTATTGACTAAATTATTAAATTCTTTAATTATTAAATTAATCTTGTATTTGGACTTTTTCTATAGGTACATGTATTTGGACTTAATTATGTTTTTATTCAATAAAATTGAGCATTGTCTATAATTATAGATATTTATACCAATATTTAAAGAGAATATCAGTTGTTTTCCTTCACACACAAAAAAAACAAGAAGAGAATGTAGATTTTTTGTATAATTTTTTGCCTTCGCTATTTTATTTGAATTAAACTCTTTTATTTACAAATTTATAATCTAAACTTTTATTTACAAATTTATCATTCTTTATCTAATAAAATAAAACCATGTGTTTTATGTTAGTCTTGTTATGCATAGCTGATCCTATGTTTCGGATAAAATGAGATGATGTGTTAACAGTCGACCGTCAAAATAAAATTTTGTTTAATCTCTATGACATGAACCAAATATGTAATATTGTGAATGCTAGGTCGTCGTTCGAAATCAATACGTTTTATAGCTCAAGTACAATATTAAATTAGCAAGGGCAGATGTATTGCATAGTTATTCGTTTTGGACACTTTGACTATGAAGATTAATTTTATGTCCCTACAAGAAACTAAAGAAGGTTTTCGAACATTGGCAAAGTTAGATTGAAAAATAGGATATGTATGATTATGTGTAAGGCGTGGAAGAAGGATATTACTATAATTAATACGCGTTTTTAGAAGGAAAAAAAAAAGATAGGTGATCACATCATAGTTCTAAAATTGTAGTGAAACAGAACACCTTTGATGTTATTAGTGTTTATACGCCCTATGTAAGGTTAGAAGAACACCTTTGAGTAAATGTTTCAGGAGGATTTAGAAAGCTTAATTCAAGATATGCCACTATAATAAAATATTTTTCTAGGACAGGACCTAAATGAGCATGCAGGGAGCGTACCGAGAGGATTTAAAGGCTTGCGTCAGGAGTATGACCTTAGAGAGGTAAATGCGGATGGTAAATTCATCCTAGATTTTTTTTAGGATTTTTGATATTACTATAATTAATACGCGTTTTTAGAAGGGAAAAAAAAACAAAGGAGCATCTTATCACATACAAGATTGGGATGTCAGTTCTCATATATATTTCTTTCTTATTAGAAAATTAGATGAACACATTTGTTTGAACTATAAAGTCATACCTTAAGAGAGCTTGCTAACATCAATAAATTGTTAATTATAGATGTAAGGGTTAAGAGTAAAATGAAGAGAAGAATCCACATTGGGTCTCCACATATCAAGTGGTGGCATTTAAAATGTGAAAAAACAAAGAACTTTCTTACACAAGATCTTAGAGGGATATTTCAGAAAGCAACAAGGAAGGACAAATGATATGTGGGATAAGATGACACATAAGATTAGAAAAGTAGCAAAAAAGACGTTAGGAGAATTTAGAGATTTTGGAATCAAGGATAAATAGTCTTGGTGGTGGAACGAAAGTGTTTAGAGTAAAGTTAGAATCAAAAGATAATGTTTTAAAGATTAGTGTAGGTGTGAAAATGTGGAAACTAGAGAAAATTATAAGACAATAAAGAAAGAAAAGGTGTTGAGTGAAGCAAGAACTCAACCTTTTGACGAATTATATCGATCTATAAAAACAAGAGGGGTATACAAAATTGCAGAAATTGTGTATGTATGATTTTTTTTTCTTTATCAATTAAAAAAGATATGAGAGTGAATTCAAATATTAAAAAAAGTTACCAAACAAAATAGATTTTTTGTTATACACAAAATATATTGTGTAACAAACACGATATGAGTATATGTCTAGTTTTTTTTTTTACTTTATCCTTAAAAAAAAAGTCCAACAAACTAGATCAAGTATATCTCACTATAAATATAATCAATGAGAAAATGATCGTTATTCTATTGTTATTTTATATACAAACAAACCAAAATACGTCGAGTTGATAAATAATTTCGTTATATGTTTTGACAGTCATTTGTTAATAAATCGATGGACGAATAATTTCCATTAATATTTAAAAATTGTATCAAAATTATATGAACGAACGTAATAAAATATACATATATGTTAACACGGTAAAAAGAGCAGACAGACGAGCATGGTAGTGCCTGTCTTTTTGCTAATTATATTATCTATACTATATATAAAAAAAAAAACCACTTTCAGCTCTTTTAGACTGATTTTTTCACTTTTCAAAGATGCCCTCAATTTTCAATACAAATAGCATATGTAACAAATAGATAAGAATAAATTTAAATATCAAAAAAATTTAACAAACACGGTATGAATATATATATGTCTGGTTTTTTTCTTTATCATTTAAAACGTGTAACAAACTAAATGAGTATGTTTATACTTACTTTTTCATTATCTCAACTAGTGTATTTACCCGGCGTTACACATATTCAAGAAGAACAAAAAAAAATTATGTATTGTATCCGCAAATAAAATTTATCTCGGATCGCTACGGGACGAATATCTTAATAGGTACACATGAATAGAATAAAATATACCATATTATAAATACTCGTAAATTTATAGATGCACAGACAGATAAAATTAACTGAATTTAGTAAAAATATTGACACATAGAATAAAATTATCTTTTTTTACGTTTTCAAGACTCGCATAAATCCATACCCGATATTAAATTAATAAAATTACACAATTGTTGTGTTACTTGAGAAATTATCTTCTCTTCATGAAACAAAATATAATTGAATTTCCTAATTAATGATTTTTATTTGATTAGTAATTTGTGAATACCTGGTTTGAAGTTGTTGAACTTTAGGAATAACAATGTTAATTATTAGTTTTGAATTATTACAGGGTGTGTTTGATACTCTCATTTTTCCTAAAAGTCCAAAATAAAATAAAAGTTAAACATTTTCAAACAATTTTTAATATACACAATAAACTTTAATTTAAAACATGTAAGAATTTCTTAAGAAAAATATCTCTATATAATTTAAACTTAGCCAATTGCAATATCAAAATAATTGGTATATTTGGATTTTCGACATAAAGCCAATAAGTTGATTTGCATATTCTTCCCATAGCGTGCACCTGAGTTTCTCCCCTCCTCTGCAAATAGATTAAATTATATAAGCTTATGAAAGTGGAACAAAAACATCAAATAAAAATTTCTCAAGATCATCCAACTGCAAAGGCATGTAATTGGTTGATTGGACACCACTTTTGTATTATGCGAGTTCTCCCTTTGCAGCTAATTCTCCAATAATATCTTTAAAAATATATAAAAGGTGAAGTTAATATCTAATGCAATAAAAAACTATAACAAATAAATAGACAATAGATATAAAAATTAACTCCTTAAAAAAAAATACCAATTAGGTGTGAATATTCATTCTTAACTTTAATTATTTTTATCATAAGATGTGAATTTGAATGCAGAAAAAGTAACAATTGAATCATCAAACCGGTTCCACGGTGATCATGTCATTAAAAAAATAGTCTATAGTCATGAAAAGTTGGCTTAAATTTACACTTGTTCTTAAAAACTGAGATATTTGTTATCTCGTAACACATTCCCTCAATCAAAATAAATTGATATTTTGTCACTTCGTCACTCCAACAATGCATTGAATTTTGCTCCCTTAGAATATTAGAAATAACAAAAGTCAACAAAAAACACGAATAACTATACATACGAATGTTCTAAAAACAATAATAAAACATAACAAATAAAACTTGTAAAGATTAATTATCATATAAAATAATTTTAAATAATGTAAAGTCATGTTAGTTTGTAAAAGTTAACAAAGAAAAAGAATTGAGGCATCCTTTTTCATCCATAAAAACCATATCGATCAAATCAATCTGGTCTTGATCTTTGAAGTTTGGTATTCTCTATATTCAAATTATCCTAATCTTTAATCTCCATACTTTGTATTTATTATTGATGGTTATGCTATCAATGAGGTAAAATTTAGTAGCCATAATTTATGCAAATAAAAATAAAAATCAGAGTGATACAATTTATTGGTTAGTTAGGGATTAAAATTGAATAAAGGTATTGTAAATATGTGTGTAACCATCATTATAAGTTTTTAAGATGGTGTTTGAAAAGTTGTCTTCAAAAATAAAAATAACACACAGATGAAAACATGTTATATCAGAAAGTAGTATAAGAAAGTGGTTGATATATATATATATATATTATATAAAAATTAAAATATAAGTAAAAGAAATAACAAAAGAATGTCAAACCTGAAGAAGGAAAAAGGTTAGATCAAAAGAAGGTTTGAGTTTCGGATTGCGCTCAAAATATGTCAATATGTGATTAGCAAAAATTCCGTTATTTTTATTTTTTTAATGAAAAAACTCATTTATTTATAGTTAACATTTGCATTAGAATATGCTGCTAAAAGATAATATAATAACTAACTGAAGCCTCTTTTTCCTCAAACAAAAAGTAATTGAATAATATGGTACTAAAAGATTACGTAGTAACTAACCGAAGCTTCTTTCCTAACAAAAAAATAATATTTAATGGATATAATTGAAGGGTTTCGTATCAGTTTGTTAAGATATTTTTGTTACATAAAATATTCAAAATTCGATAAAAAGGTAAGTAAAATATATAATAGATAAGATAAAAAATTTGTTGAGATATTTATGCCAAATTAAATAATGGTTTTAAAAAATAGAAAAATAATAAAAATATTGAGCATAAACGTGGAAGTGACACGTGGCATAAAAACCTTACTTTATATATACTATATATTGATTGATTGATTGATTTGCATTAGAATATGCTGCTAAAAGATAATATAATAACTAACTGATGCCTCTTTTTCCTCAAACAAAAAGTAATTGAATAATATGGTACTAAAAGATTACATAGTAACTAACTGAAGCTAAGTAATGGATATAATTGAAGGGTTTCATATCAGTTTGTTAAGATATTTCTATTACATAAAATTGTTACATAAAATATTTGAAATTCAATAAAAAGTTAAGTAAAATATATAATAGATAAGATCAAAAATTTGTTGCGATATTTATGCAAATTAAATATTGGTTTTAAAAAATAGAAAAATAATAAAAATATTGAGCATAAACGTGGAAGTGACACGTGGCATAAAAACCTTACTTTATATATATACTATTGATTGATTGATTGATGTGTAGTTTGTTGAGATATTTCTGCTACATAAAATATTAGAAATTCAATAAAAATTAAAAAAAAAATATTGAGTGCATAAGATCAAAAGTTTGTTGAGATATTTATGTTAAATAAAATATTGGTTTTTAAAAATAAAAAAAATAATAAAAATATTGAGAATGAATGTGGAAGTGACACGTGGCATCAAAACCTACTTTATATATATACACACACACACTATTGATTATACCTTTAAACAATTTTTTCTATAATAAAGATTGTTGTTGGTGTCATTAAAAAAAAATTAGAATATATATTTTTGTTATATTGTTGGTGTCATTGAAATAGATAATCATGGTTAGTTTGGTTTTATGCAACAAACATTTATTTTTTTTAGTTTTAATCAAAATCAAAATTTTATAAAAAAAAACACCATTCATAATTTTCAAACATTAACGCAATAAAAAGAGCGAAAAGATGGTTATGTGAGTGCCCGTCTTTTCGTTAGTTATATATAAAGAGAATACATGGTTTTGGGTTGGCTTTTCACTTCCAATTATACCCTCAAACAAATTTGACTATCAGAATGTTATTTTGTTGGTGTTATTCAAAAAGATAAAAAATTTATATTATATTTGTTATATTGTTGATATCTTTGAAAAAGATAAATATAGTTTCTTACAATATGAAAGTGCAAAATATATATTATCTATACTTATAATTTTAATTAAAATTTCATAAAAAATATTGTTCGTAATTTAATACATTAGCGCGATAAAAAAACATGATTATTTTCAAAATAATATCCACATTAAAGTAGCGTTTCTATTTTTTTTTTTTACAAAAACAAAACGACATTCATTCATTCAAATCAATAGAATACATCAGAATCTCGCTAAAAACGTATCTATTTAATAACTTTTTTTTTCCGAAGGAATCTATTTAATAACTTTATATTTTTATTTTATATACAAAACACCGTTAAATATTTGCACCGCGCTCATTGAAGCTTTTATGTTCTCAAATCTGCATAAACAAATTTTTATGGTCACATATGAGAAAGTTGATGTGATAATTTTTTAAAAGTCGTGACTATTTTAAAAATATCAAATATGTTTTTTAATATACAAAACACTCTTAAATATTTGCACCGTACTCATTGCATATTTTATTTGCTTATATTTGCAAAATCAAATTTTTATGTATCAATATCATAAAGTTGATACAATAAAATTTTGAAAATTAATACTGTTTTTCAAAATATAAAAATTAATACAAATTAGTGATATTAAAAGATGAGAATAAACCCTAAAAATAATTAGAATAACCAGTTTTGCTACGTTTATGGTATAAGAGAGAAAAATACAAAGATACTTTTAAAAAATATAAAGATAATCTTTCAAAAAATAAAATAAAGATACTCTTAACCAAAACATAAAAAGAAGACAAAATATAACGATACTCTCTATCAAAAAGAAAAAGATAAACTTACAATTCAAAAATATATTTGGATAACCATTACTTCCTAATTTTTCGACAAAGACTTTCCTGGAATCTGGTATTATTAGTTACGATTTTCCCTTATAAATTCACACAACCCATTGACTCATCCAACAATTCCAAGCTTGCATCTTTTCTCCACAAGCCTCTCCCTTTCTCCAAGTTTGCTAGCCAATATAATTACAACTATTCCAATCCTTTTCTTCAGTCAAAACTAAGTGAAACAACATGGTTCCATCACTTTGTGCCAATGGTTGTGGTTTCTATGGTTCTCCTTCAAACAAGAACCTTTGTTCAAAGTGTTACAATGTTTATCTCAAAGAAAACATTGTTCTTGAGTCATCGTCTTCTTGTCCTTCAAAGAACCCTAATATCAATGATATTTGTGATGTTGTGGCAGCTATTTCTCTCATTGACAATGATAACATGAAGGAGAAGAAAAATAGGTGCAAGAGTTGCAACAAAAAAGTGGGACTAACAGGGTTCAAGTGCCGTTGTGGTGATGTATTTTGTGGAATGCATAGATACCCAGAAGAACATACATGCAAAGTGGATTTAAAAGAGATTGGTCGCCAAATATTACAGAAACAAAATCCTTTGTGCATGGGTGATAAGTTAGAACACCGGATCTAGATATGATAAAATTGAATATTACTTTTTTTTTAGGTGCATAAATACTTGTACTTTTCCTTAAAACAAGTATTTTTTATTTTAGTACTTTTTTTTTTCTTTTGAGATGCTCATTTTAATTTTAATTTTTTATAATTAAAAATTGTATTCTTTATGAATACATATTTCTTATTATTAATCATTCGTTGATTTTTAACTATTACATATTGTTAGTTACAATTTCTTTTGTGCTCGTGAGTTTAAATCAGTTGATACGGACAATAGATCTGAGATTCAAACCCGACCACTATAAAAAATAAAAAAAAAGTTAAAACTAATTTAAAATTTATCCCAGATTTAATTTGTACTCCCTACCCTCTTTTTTAAGTGTCATTAAAATAATTCTATTCAATTGAGGAAGTGAATTTTTTGGAGATTTTTTTTTCCTTCGATTATGCCCCATTTAATTCAACACTCTCCTTCCCAATAAATTTGATGTTATCATTGAAACTAGGGAAACAAATTTAGTTTCATGGAAGTTTAAATTTGCATATAACAAACAAATTTTGTTTAAAAAAATATTTTTAGTTTTATTTTTTGAAAGCAGTAAATTTTAAATCTTTAAATCCACAACCAATTAGTTTAGAATCACTTACTCTCGTTAATAAATACACTCAATGGTTCAAACCATATACAACAATTATATTTTGAAATACACATCTACGCACAATAATCAAATATACTTGCAATCATGGATCACGAATCACTAAGGTCTTTATTGAGGGTTGTAATGTGGCTAGGCTAAAAACAATTATTATTTAAAAAAATAAAATGAAATGGCCCTGAAAACTAGAGAGCATATATTATTTGCATACAACTAACATACTTCTCTCACCTAAAAAAAAATTAACATACTTTTCTCATTCTTTCACCATTTCGATTTTATTATTTTTATGTGATGATTATACTTGACAACTGACAGATCGTACTCTTAAAATATCAAAACAATTAAATAACAAAAATTATATCATACTATTACATTAGTTCTTAAAATATCTTTTCAAATATGTAAAAAAGTGTGCATCAATTTTGGTTGGACGCATAAGCTTGAAATACTATCTTCAGGTTCAACTTGCGTTTGAGGCTAGAATCCATTCATCACAATGCAAACCAAACATAATAATTTTACACCAAATCACGTTGCGATTTTAGTTATAATACGTTCATTTCCATGGCCAAACAGCTCTAAACGCACATTCGCCAAAAGCTATGACTTTCTAGCTTCTTAACATTCACAACATAAAGGGCCGGAGACGGACGTCCATCATTGTAGTGGGGAAACCAACACACTATTAGAAGGAACAAGCAACAAACTATTTGGTTTTGGCAAGCTGAATCCTATGCGCTCTCCATCAGTAAAGTATACGCCACAGCCTACTAGACTCTCCAAATACATTAAAAGTGGCTCCCTGC
>Ga0315915_1004355_pt1 | contig 17909 bp, 10 predicted proteins | sample MpolbnodulesMG_FD_207738 | JGI IMG/M metagenome (GOLD analysis project Ga0315915, IMG submission 207738) | Medicago polymorpha root nodule microbial communities from Los Angeles, California, United States - branched nodules | ecosystem: Host-associated > Plants > Roots > Nodule | place: USA...
CCTCTCTTTGCCCCTTGCGCCATCTAGTTCGCGCATTATACACTTGCTTGATGAGTGTCAAATTTTCTTTGTTTTTTTCCTTCAAATCCGTGAGAATATTCCTAGGCTTTGCCAAGCTCTTTGTCATTTCGATAACTCTTTGCTTCTCCTCCGCTTTTAGTCGACCCGCAAGAAGGGGCCGGATAACTTTGGCGCCAAGTCATGGTTGTGAATTCCACAAAGCATTGCAATCCACCAATCTTGAGTTTTTTATTTTTTTTTATTTTTTATCAAAGAAGCATTTCAACCTAAACGGACAATTACATTTCCTTGTGCCCATGCCTTCAAGCTTCGGTTTCTTCCTCGTCTTAGGTGGCTTGTATTCACCACTCCTCTCAAATTGCATCGTCATGTATGGCGTTATTGTACTAGATTTATCTATAGAAATAGTAAATCCAGCCCTAGCCGCTTGTCGACGAACCCAACAAAGTAATTCTTCTTGATCTTTCCATCTTTCAATTGTTGTAAAAAATGACCCGGTGTTTGCTTCAATAACACGAACACCGATAGGTACCGGTTTAAAGGATGTATGAAAATGACAGAAAAACAAAATGAAATATAATTCAATTACAGTCAATTTGGAATATTACTAAAATGTTATTTCACCATGGATGTATGTACTTAAGTTTTTAGGGACATAATTTTTTTTAATCTGTTCTTAATATGACCAAGATATGGGAATAGGGTCAAAGCTAGTTAGACAGTTAGATCTCTGTTAAGTTAGTTACAGTAATTCAATCAGGGAGATGGATAGTTAGGTATTGGGGTTCCATCAGCAGGATCAAGATAGAATATGCATTTATAAATTTCGATGGGAAAACTGGGTGAAAGTTGTGTTGCGAGAGGAAAACTATGGAGGAGAATTATTTCTCCTTGTTGAGTTGATACAAAACTAAAAATAAAACACATGTTTGCAAAATGACTACAAAAACATTACTGAAAAATTGAAACAAATTTTTTTAGCATTATAACCTCTACTTATGCGTCTCATGGTATTCTCATGCGCTAACAAAATAGCATCCGGATTGCACTTCTGTATAACTGAGAGACCTGTCATAAGCGGTGAAAAAAATACACTAGAATTAGCAATACTATACTCAATTTAATTTATAAAAATTAAAAACATTTTAAGTGTAAGCTTTCAAGTTCAATAATGTATCCATCACAGACAATAGTTTTTGCCAGAATAGGAGAAAACACGACGATTCATGAAAAATACACTTGAATGCAGAACTAACAAATGTAAGAGTATGTCTTGCTTCCTTTTGGTTCTGACTTGGTTTCGGAGCAGATAACAAGTAAAACGGATAACTTTTTATGACTAACACACCATTATGGTGTGGCGTGGCCACACCATTATGACTAACTTGTTTTCTTCAAAGTTACCGGTAGGTACCGGTTTTGCTTGGTTGTTCACAATGTGAGCTTCAACTTGAAAAGGAATTTTCACTTTAAACTTCACATCATTGGTTGGTTTGCCTTCGCCGGAACCTACGCCAGAAGCTTCGCCGGAAGCTTTGTTTTTGCCCGGTTTCGGCTCAACGCCATCCCCCGTCACATTTTCAATCATGCCATTCAATGTCTACTCAATAAAAAAAAACCAAGAAAAAAAAAATAACTTGTGCCACAAGCAAAGCAAGGAAAAAAAGTGGCGCAAAAATTCAAAATCTGGGCATCACAGTAGCGTGAGTTAACTCACGCTAGTGTTATCTTTTGACATGAGTTAACTCACGCATCACTTACAACTAGCGTGAGTTAACTCACGCTCAGCCCTATCACCTACTGGAAAAAAAATGACGTAAGTTGCAGAAAAACCAGGAAAAAAGGATGAGTTTTGACGGTACATTACCTGTTCTTTGATGCTTGATGAACGTAGAAACTTGCTTCCTGACGATTTGCAATGATTTGGAACGAAGATTTTGACCCAAAAATTCGCACTTTTTGGGTTTTTGGAGGTGGAGGGAAAGAAAAAATGGAGCTTTGTGGTTGCCTGCTGGGTTTTGAACGAAAATAGTACCCATTGTGAGTTAACTCACGTCGCGTGACTTAACTCACGTAGCGCATGTTAACTTACGCAGAGACAATTCAAACATTTACTTTGAGAATGAGCATAACCATTTGGGTAAAGAGCAGAATTCCCTTGCACCTACATCCTGCGGGTGATGATATGAGAGAGATTAAGAGAAAGGTGGACACACACGACAACGGTTATAGTTGAACAACTAGCTATATATAACTACAACTATGCATAACAACATATCTACATGTTGTCTTATTATGATGAAAAAATTGATCAACATGCATCTATTATGTCTTCATCTAGGATTCACTTATCGATTTTTTTTAGGAGAAAGGATTCACTTATAGATATATAGGATGTTGGTTTAATTATTATAGATTTCTTTAAATTATTTGGAGATACCACTTGACAACACTTAATTCTTTGCTAAAAGCGTTGTCATAGCCTACCTTTTAATTTGACACAGTGTTTTCTTTAGAGGTTGTTGAGAGCCAAAAAAATGCCACGGCACCCCAAAACGACGCTGTTTTAGGGTTTATATACGACTCTGCTCTTCAAAGAATCGAAGAAGGCTTGAGTTGAGAATCTCTCCTTATTGATAAGTGTCAAATTTACTTGTTTTTCGATATATTTATAAGACATTTTTTAATATGAATGAATAGAAAACACAGAAATATCCAAATTTAATGTACATATTTAAAATTTAGGTTTTATTATAAATATAGTTACTTTACATCTTTCCTTGTGATATAGATTGGAGACTTGGTACTCATGTATGGATAGCAATTGAAGAGCATAGAGCCAGAGAAATCATGAAAAATGGACTGTGAGCAAATGACTAGCCACAAATAACTTAGGAATAAAACAAGGTAAAATTACTAAACGACCAAATCAATTTGCTTAGCCAATCAAGGTGGTTTAGTGACTCTCTAGAGAAAAACTGAATTTACTTCATGGCGAAGCAAAGTCAAATCGCTTGAGCAACAAAGCACTAAGCAATTTTCCACTAACACATAAATCATAAACAGTAGCTCAACTCATTTTGCAAAGGATCTTTTTGACATTTTTACTGAGACATACTAAGAGAAACGCAAGGGAGCACAAAGACAACAAGGTAGAAGGCAATCAACTTGGATGTTATCTTCATATGTTGGGGTTAAATGTCGTTAACTATGAATCATTTGTATAATTTTTGAAATGGAGATTATATATATTCTTTTAATTCATAATAACAATGTTTTATTCTTTTTTTATTAAATGTTTTTATGAATAGACGACTCATGAAAATAATCTTTTGATTTAACTAGTTTTGAAATAGAATTTTAAAATATGGATCTAAAATAATTCATTTGTGGATGGTAATTGTTAGGAGTAGGGCTAGGTTTACGGTTGCAAACCACTGTCGGATCATAATGCTATCATATAGGTTAATTGAGTGGAGAATCAAAAGTTAATTGATATAGTAGATCTTTTGTCGTTTCTCGGGAACGAAAATGTACGAAGAGCGACAAGTGAATATATCTATGGATACTTGAATGTATATAATCGATATCAAGTATACACTAGAAAAATAGTTAACATAGTATAATCTCAACAAGTTTACTTATGTATCAATGTTACCACTTTTTATCACATTAGTTTATGCACGATTAAACCTACCAAAACCCTACTTAGAACTATAAAACAGTCGAATGGCAAAGATATACCGCAAGTATTTGTCGATACTATAATTAGAAATACTTTGGTACCACTACTTATGATCACATACGCATGTGTGTTGTGATTTTCCAAGAAAGGTTAAGATGATTTTGTGTCCCGGGCATCTTTTTTCATTTTTCAAGAGAAATGTTCTTAACAAAGATGAAAATTGTATATCTTCAACACCGACACTTGAAAAACATATGACTCTCAAATCATTAAGATCACAACGGCTCTACTAGTTAGCATTTTCCTATTTACAATTATGGCTAGAATGATTTACAAGTCACTTCATTCAAGTAATAAAACGATTTTGCCTATACAAAGTTTTAATATTGAAAATATTTCTATCAAAGTCACTGATAAGTGATAAGGACATGCACTTTAAATTTAAATAATATACAGCAATGCCTTTATTCTTATCTCAAACTTTAGCAAGAATCTCTCAGTTGGATTATAATTTACATAAAATCAGTTGATTTGAAATCTATAAAATTAAATTTTTTGAAGGCATTTTTATATCATCGGTTCAAATAATTACTTCCAGCACAATGACAATGTTGTTGAAAAATAATTGTACTCATAATTTTAACTCATGTATATTTACTTTTAGGGTCAAACTAAAGCAACTAAAAATTTCAAACAAATAACGAATATTTATCTGCTTTCTTCCCTATAGTTACATTCAAAAGCTTCATGGTCTAGTGGCTGAATCCTAATAATAGTTTCTGGCACTGGCAACATAAGAGGCGGTGCTTCCGATCCAACAATCTTTCGACAAGTCTCAAGGAGGCACTGTCTGCACTTGGGGCATGATGAATGAGCTTTTAGCCATTTGTCGATGCAACGAACATGGAAACCATGATTGCATTTAGGCAAAATGCGCACCTTTTCACCCTTTGAGAACTCTGAGAGACATATCATACACTCTATGTCCAAACTTGGTAGTTTCAACTCAGTTGAGTAGCTCACTGTGGGAAATGTCTTGAGAGCTTTCTTCTTGATTCCTTTGTTGCTACTAGAACTCGAAGAAGAGTCGTTGATGATGGCTACGTTTAAGGCACACCTTACAATGGAGTTTAATGCAATTGAGCAAATAATAGCACACAATAGGACAGCAACTATCATCACAACATTTGATTCAAACTCACGAGCTCCAAAATACGAGTTAGTTGAATTGTGGTTTTGTGTGAGAACTGGGGAGTTGGTTAATGATTGATGATCAACTGGGTTTTGGAATAGTAACCTTCTTGTGTGGGATTCCACAAGAAGCTCATGGTGAAGTGGTGAAGTAAAGGAAGTAGAAGCATACATGTTTTTGTTGTGGAACTAATTGATGAGTTAGTTAATTAGAGCTTGATTAGTGTTGTTATATTATCCTAGACAGGGGACTATATAGACGTTAATATGGTAGAATTGATGTGGTATCTGGCTTTTATGAAAGTTTTTATTAACTAATATATATACTACTGTATTAGCATTTGGTGCCTTCTTGCTGGTTAGTTATAATATTCTTTAGGATTGTAGCTGTTTTAATTTTTTGTATATCTTTTTGCTCCACTGATCACTATGCCTTTTTGTACATTATTTAACTTTAATATAATCTGGCTTTATAATCAAGTAGGGTTCATTTTAATTCCACTTTATGCCGAGCAGAGAGGGTGGTGTGTGAAGTGAAAAATAGGGTCCATTTTAATACCCCATTTTCTATTTCATAATATTTGTTGCTTTTAAGGAATTTATACATACCAAGAAATCAAATAAATTTTGTTATTTTTGATGAAATTATGTGTGTTTTTTCTATTATACCCTTAACCATTTATTATTTTATTCTATTATTTATCTCTCTACAATAAATATGTAAGAGTATTATTGACAAACCAATAATTAATGTTGCATTGAAACTTGAAAATGACAAGTATTGTAAAACAAAATTATTCTCCAAAATCGACAAGTATTGTGAAACAGAGAGAATGTCACAAACAACTCTAAATAAAGTGTGTCTAAATAATTAGTATTTATGGTTGTGACATATTATTGTTTTACCAGCAATAAAGAGAAAGTAATTGAATGATGTGATTACACACACATAAATTGAAAGAATTAAAAGAGAAAGTAATTGAATGATGTGATTAAATTTTTTCTCATTTATTTATCTACATTTATGTGAATACGTGTGCCTAAACATTTTTAATTTACATTAGTGTTCAAGTAAGACTTGCTCCGAGCAAGCTCATCAAGGAATAGTAAAGAGATGAGTCGATAGTACAAAAATATTTTCTAATGTTTTTTCTTTAATACAAAATTCTAAGGTTAAAGACTTCACTACTAGAAAAAACAAAATTAACGAGGAAAATTAGTGACGGAAAAAATGAAATTCCTCACAAATTTCTTGATCGCAAAATTTAATGACGGAATTAGAGAGGGATTTCACATTTTCCCTCATTAAATATCCCTCACTAATTTTTGTTTTTTTAGTAGTGTTTAAAAGGACTTTATTCAATGTCTCATATTTTGGGTCCCTATGAGAGAAGGGAATTGAGCCAAGTGGACAAGTTTGTAATGGCCAACGGGAAAGCGTTGAGAAAAAGGTCTATTGTTTTTTCCTTAGCTTGCAACGTACTTTTGTCTTTTGGTACTCATGCAAAGCGACAAGTTCAGGTTCAACACATTAACATCATCAGCCTTCAATGGATTATGAACAAGTATTACGTCCCTTATTCAAAAAAAGAGAAAAAGAAAGCTAGTATTACCTTATTCAAAAAAAGAAGAAAAATAACCAGTATTACCTACTTCCACGTTACAAAAGCAAAAGTGAAAGAAGATTGCATATATATCTTTTATCTTGATTTCCATATATGTCATTGTTTGAGGATATCTTCTCAACTAAATATATAGTAGTAAGATAAAATCAAAGTATCATATACATGTTTTTGATTGATTATTTTATATTTTTCTTTTACATGGAAAGCACTTTTGAATGGAAGTTAATGTCATATTAACACCAAATCATGTAATTTTAAACATAAAAGATAAATAGGTATCTTAATTTTTTGAATAATTTGAATACATGATATGTGTTTTTGAAATTAATTAAGGATATATATGTTTTTAAAATTTATGGATCACACCTCATTTGTTAAATTTATATTTGAAGTATCGATTGTGAGATTTTGTTTGAAAAAGGCCAGGGTTCCACTTGAAGCATATCTTTACTGCAAAAAAGAAAACATCTTACTCTGAAGTATATCTGAAAACTTAAAATAGCTTGTATCTTTTTTAGAAAGGAATTCTACTTGTGCCAAATTTCAAACAAATTCTGGATACTGATTCTTTACAAAAATGTTTTGTTTTATACGACAGATTGTCATCTTAATTACAAGTGTCATTGTTTGCATTTTGTTAAAGAGTGGTGGCACTTTCCCCCAACATAATCTGAACCATAACGATAGCTGCTAATTTATTTACACTTGTATCAATACAATTCTTTTTTATCGAGGGATGCACTTTACAGAATAGAGTGTGGAAATATATATATATAGGGCCCGTTACCATTGATTAAAATTAGATGATTGCGATTTGGTTACTTTCATTATTTTTCATGTATGTACATATATTTGCCAAGTATTCCATCCTTTGAATTGCGCACTCATTCACCTTAGAACAGTTCATAAATTCTTTGATGATAATTGTCGTATTCTCATTAAATAGAGAAAACTGAAAAAGAGAATTAATGGGTGATCTAAATACCAAGTCATAGATTTATCAAAAAAAATAAAATTATTCCTAGTCATAGAGCACAATAATATTAAAATTACAAAGTAAGTGTGAAGTTAACAAGATAAAAAAAAAAGAACGATAATATTCCTACTTTGTAGTTCATTTGTGTTATCTTCTAAGATCTTGTGTTCGATCTTTCTTTTTGATTTTTCTGGCTTTGTTGGGCTTCTTTTACTTTCACTGGTTTGGTGTCTGTCATCATTAAGATTAAAAGGATAAAACTTGTTTTTTTACCCTTCAAATGCCTCACTATTATTAAAAGATAACACTTAGACACATGACCTAGAAAAAAGATAACCAAAATTGACCTATAAAATATTTGGAAAATTCTATGGTGAAGTTATGAAAATGACTTTTTTGGTGAAGTTAAATGGTCAATCATTGAACATTTGTGTATTTAATTCATGCCACATCAGATTATATGGTGTATTGCACATTTGCCTATAAGGTGTGTCATTATATCTTTATTTATTGCAATTGCATCCCTGATTAAATTAAAATTAAACATAGATTCGTATCTGTGAACTAAGATTGAAATTCCTCTTAATATTTTGTATGAGGGCTGATTTGTAATGAAGTAAAATTTAGTTTTAGAGTAGTCCACCAGCAGGACACTAGCTGACATGACATCGGCAGTTATACTATTGAATAAACAAAATAACTTTTAAAAAAATCAGTTTTCTAGTTTACTGTAGAAGCCCCAAAATATTTACCCAAGGAAAATTAATCTTCTTGATTTATATGAAAATAAGTGCATTCTTCAAAGCGTATCTTACATGACCCATGAAAATAAAAGAGTCATTAGAAAATAAAACTTATATTAATAGACCTTAGCCGTTTATCGTAATCTTACCGATCTTGAATGATTAATATATAAAGTTACTCACATAAAATACCCTATGCACACTAAAAAGTTGATTAAGTAACCTTTGTTAGTGTCAATCTCTCTCTTCTCTCACAAGATGCAGGTACAAAGAAACAGTCACATTAGTGATATCCAACAAATCAGGATATGGATGCAAGTAAGTGGTATCACTTTTAATGATAAAACCATGACTAAAATTCTTGTCTTCCGCGGTTTACTAATTCACTATGTGCGCTACTCCATTCAAATATGTTATTGCGAAGAAGCTAAACAAATCATTAAAAACAACATCGCGATACGAATCCAAGTAGTGGTACTTGTTAATTTGTATTACTACCACATCCAAGATTTATAATCACTTTGTGCTCCACTCCATCCAAAAAGAAAAGGAAAGAATAAGCCAAATAGTATTATTGGATTGCATATCAAATTTAGCTTAAACATTTTGCCAATTTGATGTATTATTGTCATTGTTAAATACCCTGGTTTAATTAGGAGCCACGACTTCTTAAACCAATTAAATAAACATATTGCGATCTAATTATAATACTAGTTAAATTCAAACTTTAATAAAAGCAAGATACCATATCCTATACCATATTATATAACTAACCTATATATAGTCCTCTATCTAATATAACATACCAACAACCCTCAAAGCTCTAATTAACTAACTCATAAAATTCCCCAACAAAAAACAATGTATGTTTCTACTTCCTTTACTTCACCACTTCTCCATGAGCTTCTTGTGGAATCTCACACAAGAAGGTTACTCTTCCAAAATCCAATTGATAATCAATCACCAACCAGCTCCCCAGTGTTAACAAACAATCAGAATTCAACAGACTCAAATTTTGGAGCTCGTGAATTTGATTCAAATGTTGTGATGATAGTGGCAGTTCTATTATGTGCTTTTATTTGCTCACTTGCATTAAACTCCATCATAAGGTGTGCCTTAAGGGTTTCAAACGTAGCCATCAACAACGACGACTCTTCGTTAAGTTCGAGCAACAACAATTCACCTCAATTGGTTAACAAAGGAATCAAGAAGAAAGTTCTCAAGAAATTCCCAACAGTGAGTTATTCAGCTGAGTTGAAACTACCAAGTCTAGACACCGAGTGTATGATATGTCTCTCAGAGTTCACAAAGGGTGAAGAATTGCGCATTTTGCCTAAATGCAACCATGGTTTTCATGTTCGTTGTATTGACAAATGGCTAAAAGAACATTCATCATGTCCAAAGTGTAGACAATGTCTTCTTGAAACTTGTCGGAAGATTGGTGGGTCGCAGGTGCAACCAATTGTGTTGCCTGTGCCAGAAACTATTATAACGATCCAACCACTAGAGCCTGAAGATTTGGAGCGTAACTATAGGGAAATATAAGCTAATTATGGTCGAGCAAGAAACATTTTTTGCTCTACTTTGACCTCAAATGTAAAAATACTTCAGTTGAAGTTATTAATTCATTTTTTCTAATAAGATTATGGTGTAATTAATTATTTGAAGTTTTGAACCAAGATAATACATATATATTGTCTTGAACAAAGAATGAAAGAAAATGAAAAACTAAATAGTATAAATTACCCTAGTATGTTTTGTACCTATAATAAGTTTATTAAAAAAATATAGATTAGTCAGCCTATGCTAATTAACTTATGCAGTCTAATATCGATGAACAAACTAGTAAACATGCATGTCCTATGTCTTCATCTAGGATTTTCTATGATGATTTAATTTTGGAAATTTCTCTCGAGGTCTGTCGATTTCTTTGGGGATTTTCAAATAGCTAAGCCCATCAAACTAACAAAAATTGTAATTTTATCCTTGAACTTGTGATGGATACAAGAATTAAGGTATTTTGTTTAGTTGACCATTAGAAAAGAGCTTCAATTTAATGGATGCAAGGACTAATGATGCTAAAATAATTAATCGCCTATTTTGTGCTTATACTACTAGTGTTTAATTGGTTTCGGCACAAAATGGATGATTAGTTATTCTCTATAATAACACACTTTTGTTGAAACAAATTTTACAACACACAATAGAAGAGGGCACACGAAGGGGGAACTATGGTTTTTGTGTGGAGTGTCTTTTCGAGATTTTAAAGTTGGGAAACACATATTAATCATCTTGGGTAGTTAGAAATCATTAGTCAAAGGATTCAAGCAAGTTTTCTCTAGTGAGTTCTTAAGTGAAAATCATCGAGGTTTGAGAGAGGAAAGTATAGAAAGGAGAGATCGCTCTTGGTGAGAAATTGAGAATTTTTTTTTTTTGTCACTTTGTAATTCTTTTTTGCACATCTTGTTAAAACTCATTGATAGTGAATCAGAGAGTTGTTCTCTCTCTTAAACGTTGGTCTATTTGGTTTGAATTGGGTAAGCAATCTTGCTGAGAAATTGAAGTGTATGTGTCTTAATTCTTGAAAGACCGGTCACTTCATAAAGGATTATTCCAAGTTAAGGGAAAATGATGATTCGGTGCAACTTGCTTCAGAGGATGGTTATGAGTGGTGATGTGTTAGTGGTTGTAAGTTAGGAATCGGAGAAGAGTTGAGTTATGGACTCTATATGTTATTATCACGTTTGTCCAAGGAAGGGATACTTTGAGACTTTGGAATTGAAAGGAGGTGGAGGCATTCACCTTGAAAACAGTGAAGCTCGTAAGGTCCAAGGTATGAACAATCTCTTTCACAAGACGTGGGTCAATTTGGACGGAGTTGGATAAACAATCTCAATGTTTATCTCTTTACTCTCTTTATCTCTTGTCTTTAGTTAGATTGTATTGAATTATCATTTGCTTAAAATTATTTACCCCTTTTGTCCCAAAACAATTGACCTAGTTTTCTATTTCACAGGTACCAATTTTGATCTTTAATATCTTTAATCAACTATTAATAAAAAATATAAAAAGTTTAATTCTGAAAATATTCTTTGACAAAAATCCAACAACATCTTATATGAAACCATTTGTCTTTATATAATGGAAAAAGTTGGTCCAAGTATGTCATGTGAATAGCACACAAGGTTAAACAAAGTTAATTATTTTGAGATGGAGGGAGTATTTTTGTTATAATTGTTATTTGCCCTATTTTCTAGTGAATTCACAACTATTAGACTGCATGAGTTACATAAGATCCCTTCAACAAAAAAAAAAGAGTTACATAAGATGACTAATCTAATTTTTTATTTTCTCTATAATCTTGTCGTATATACAAAATATAGCAGAGTAATTTGGTCTTTTTATTTTGTTTCATGTCCTTGATTCTTTGGGAAAAAGAAAATGTTCAACCAAAGATATATGCATTCTCTCGATTTAAAACATCAAATAGTTACACTAATCTTATTGAAAAAAATGAATTCAAAACTTTAACTAAAGTATATTTTTACATTTGGATCCTTATAATAATTTCTGGCACCGGCAACACAATTGGTTGCACCTGCGACCCACCAATCTTCTGAAAGGTTTCAAGAAGACACTGTCTACACTTGGGACATGATGAGTGTTCTTTTAGCCATTTGTCAATACAACGAACATGAAAACCATGGTTGCATTTAGGCAAAATGCGCAATTTTTCACCCTTTGTGAACTCTGAGAGACATATCATACATTCTGCATCTAAACTTGGTAGTTTCAACTCAGTTGAATAGATAACTATAGGAAATTTCTTGAGAGCTTTCTTCTTGATTCCTTTGTTGACCAATTGAGGTGAATTGTTGTTGCTTGAACTCGAAAAAGATTCATTGTTGTTTGAAATCCTTAAGGCACACCTTATGATGGAGTTTAATGCAAGTAAACAAATAAAAGCACATAATAGGACTGCAATTATCATCACAACATCTGAATCAAATTCACGAGCTCCGAATTTTGAGTCGGTTGAATTGTTGTTGTTTGTGAAAATAGGGGAGTTGATTTTAACTGATTGATGAACAATTGGATTTTGGAAGAGTAACCTTCTTGTGTGAGATTCCACAAGAAGCTCATGGAGAAGTGGTGAAGTAAAAGAAGTAGAAGCATACATTGTTTTTTGTTAGGAAACTTGATCAGTTGGTTAATTAGAGTTTGAACTTTGAAGGTTGCTGGTATGTTATCTAATACAGATGACTTTATATAGGATGGTTAATATATTGTATAGGATATGGTATCTTGCTTTTTTTAAAGTTTGAATTTAACCATTATTATTTTTTGGTGCCTAGACCCCAGTTGCTTGTTACTTAAATTGTTAGTGACTATATGAATAATTAATGCACTACAGGTTTAACTCCCATCTTAAAAATTGTACTGATCTGCATCATCCTCGTACATGACACTATGTGTGTGTAATATATTATGGTCGCCCCACTTTCATAGATAAACCTTATTGGAATATTTTTAATCAGTTTGTAAGATCTAGTTTAAGTAATAATATTAAAATTGTTAGATTGGACTTTTATCGTGATTATCTAGGTTAAAATATGATGTCCCTCATTTATGTGTGTAGATTTTTAGATGATCGTTGGTACTTTGTCTGCTCATAAAAACGATGTTTGGGCCCGAAACAAATTAAATATTTTATTACATGATATATTTGTTTTTTTACAATCTTCATGCAAGTTGTTAGATTGCAATATGTTTAATTAATTGGTTTAAGAACTTGTGGTTCCTAGATCATATTGGCACAATGCTTAAGCTAAATTTGATATGCAATCCAATAATACTATTTGTCTACAGCTGTTCGTACTTTTATACGGAAAGTGCTTGTGGAAAAAGAGCTTAATACTTTTATTTTTGCCTTTTGTTTTAATTGATTTGTTTAGCCTCTTGGCTTTGCTGATAACATAATGGATGGAATTACAAATTAACAAGTACCACTATTGGGATCCGTATCGTGATTTGTTGGATATCACTACTTTTATAGTTTCTTTGCACCTGCATCCTGTGAGAGATAAGAGAGAAATAGAAAAGTGAACACTTACACTAGGCTCCAACTAATTAGTCATTTGAGTTGTGATCTCATCACTAGGTTAAGTCATAACAATTTGTGTGTTCATTGATAGTTGGGGTACACAAAGAAAAACTTATAGTTTGAATTAAGATACACCACCAAATACTGATAGATAAGTATAGTTGAAAAAAATAAAAAGTGCTACCATCGAGTTAGTGATGATAAGGTGAAAGTTGTCGTGAACATTGTCTGCTGTAAATAAAGTTTTTCATATTTTTATCTGTAGTGGCTTCGGACAAAACTCACATCAATAATGTGATGTGTGGAGCAAAATAAAGGAGAGAAAAAACACAATGCCCCTTTATCCTAAATTTGACCTACAATTGAGGGAGAGAGCAGTTCTCCAATCCACTATCAAATAGTTTCTTACAAAGAGATACAATAGTTACAAGAAATTAGCCTTCAACATAAACCCTAATTTCTACCATTTTTTTAGTCTTTGTCCTTAATCAAGGATTTAACTCATCACGATGTTTAGATTTTTTTCCAACCCTATAGTATAGCTCAAAAGTATTCAATTCCTAGCTTTTGATCTCCTAAGAATATCTCGTTTTGATAACCTTAGTTTGCCATACACCTCGGACATGGCAGAGGCTCATGCACTTACACTTAGGAAAGGTTCTGACCTGGCTTTTTCTCTACAGCTATCTTCTGTTTTTATGTATGAAAACAGATTCATCTCAGGTCTTGAAAGCTTTTCATAGTCAAAAAAAAGTCGTCTACAAATCGCAGTCTGAGGCCTATTGTTAGTGATGTGCAGCAACTCCTAATGTCCCAGCTGGTCGGTATAAAGGGTGAACAGATTAGCCAATGCTTCGGCCGTCAGGCATGGGACTATAGTGAAAGGCTATCGGAAAATACATCAATGCACCTCGTACATAAAGTAGAACGACATCATTTTTGTGTGTGCAAACGATGCGATTTCAAGGCATATACAACTCTATCATCTTCAACATATATATTACATAGTGAGAATATGGGATTACATGTGGATGGGAGCTGGTGGTGGGACACCACTAACATTACAAATGTTTTTAATAGAAATAGAAATTAGAAATGATAAAACAAAATTGGTTTTATGATTTCAAGACCGTAAGCGCAATCTGATGAATGAAAACAAAAATCAGTTACATATTTGAACCCTTATTTTTTTTTTTGTTGCAAATGTTAGTTCTTAGTTGTTAGATTAAATATTTCTCGTTGTTGTAGTTTGTAGTTTGAACCTATGACCTCCAACTCTTTTATACATATCTCATCTTTTGATATATTAATAACTTGTTGGCTGATTTCATCGGAGTAATTTTTACTTTTGATCTATTTTATTTTTAATTTCCTTCTTGTTTCTACAACAAAAAAATGTTTAGCACAAGTTATACAAGTTATATGCATTTTCAGTTCAAAACTTCAAATAATTACACCATAATCTTATATTGGAAAGGAAATGCAATGAAAAATTTAACCTGTGTATTTTTACATTTGAGGTCAAAGTACAGCAAAGAAAGTTTCAAATTGTAATACATCAATAAACCACAAAATTGGTTATGGCTAATTGGTTTTTGATTGGAACTTCCTTGCTCACTCAGGATAAATAAAGGCATTAAGAGGAGTAGTTAATTGTTAAGTTGTATTTCTCTATAGTTACGTTCCAAAGCTTCGTGCTCTAGTGGTTCGATCCTTATAATAGTTTCTGGCACTGGTAACAAAATTGGTTGCACCTGCGACCCACCAATCTTTCGACAAGTTTCAAGAAGACATTGTCTACACTTTGGACATGATGAGTGTTCTTTTAGCCATTTATCAATGCAACAAACATGAAAACCATGGTTACATTTAGGCAAAATGCGCACCTTTTCGCCCTTTGTGAACTCTGAGAGACATATTATACATTCTGCATCCAAACTTGGTAGATTCAACTCGGTGGAATAGCTCATTGTAGGAAATTTCTTGAGAGCTTTCTTCTTGATTCCTTTGTTGACCAATTGAGGTGAATTGTTGTTGCTTGAACTCGAAGAAGAGTCGTTGTTGAGAGCTACATTTAAAAATATTAAGGCACGCCTTATGATAAAGTTTAATGCAAGGGAACCAATAAAAGCACATAATACAACTGCAAGTATCATCACAACATTTGAATCAAATTCAGGAGCTCCAAAATATGAGTCGGTTGAATTGTGGCTATTTGTGAAAATACGGGAGTTGATTTTAAGTGATTGATGATCAATTGGATTTTGGAAGAGTAACCTTCTTGTGTGAGATTCCACAAGAAGTTCATGGAGAAGTGGTGAAGTAAAGGAAGTAGAAGCAAACATTGTTTTTTGTTGGGGAATTTGATGAGTTAGTTAATTAGAGCTTGAGTTGTTGTTATGTTGTATCTTAGTTAGGGGACTATATATAGGGAAGTTTAAAAATATGGTAGGATACAGTATCTTGCTTTTACTAAAGTTTGAGTTTAACTATTATTATAATTTGGTGCTTAGACCCTAGTTGCTTGTTACTTATTTTTTTGATTGGCCTATTTGCTTGTTACTTAAATTAAACCAGTTACTATATGAATGCACTACACTATTAGCTCTTATCTTAAGAATTGTACTAATGCATTATATATGTGTGTAATATTATATGGTCGCCCACTCGCCTAGCCACTGTATTAGACTAGATAATTGGATCCGTAACAAATCCCTTTTGCTATATGAAATATTTGTTTTGTTATAATGTTCATGCAAGTGGTTAGATCATAATATATTTGGTTTAAGAAGTCGTGGTTCCTAATTAAAGCGGGGTACTGTAAATAGCAAACAATAGATCAAATTGACAAAATATTTAAGCTAAATTTGATTTGCAATCTAATCTAATCTAAAAAAAATACTAGTATTTTGTGCTTTTATGCGCAAAGTGCTTGTGGAAAGGTTTTTTTCTTCTTCTTTTTTAATATGTTATTGATTGATTTGTTTAGCTTCTTGGCAATTTGATTATAACAACGTATTGAACGGAGTAGTGCACATAGTGATCAGTATAACCGCGGAAGACAAGAATTATAATAAGGTCTTGGCTTGGTTAATCCATTAAAAGCAACACTTTTGGATATATGGCAGTAATACCACTTACTTGGATCTGTATCTTGATGGGTTGGATCTCACTAAAGAGAGAAAAGAGAAAGGTGGACACAGACGACAACGGTTAGTTGAACAGCTAGCTAGATATATATATATATATAACTACAACTATGCATAACTAACATATACCAACATGCACGTTGTCTTATAATGATGAACAAATTGATCAACATGCATTATATCTTCATCTAGATCCACTTATAGATATAGGATGTTGGTTTAATTAATGAAAAATGCTATTAGAACACATTTTTTAAGACAAATATGAGACACTGTTTTTTTTTTCTTTCTTACATCGTTTGTTCATTAATCTGGACTTCAATCGGATTAATTTGGCTCGAAAGGGCACTTTGGCTTGCTGATGTTTTTTTAAGGAGCTGTTGGACCTTGGATCGTTTCTGTGTTGGTAGACGATTCATATGCCTACCTTGATACGTACTTTAAACACTCACTATGCGTATTTTTTTGCAGTTCGGTTTCGTATCCACACGTGGGTTCGCTAGGTTGTATGTAGTAGTGTTGTTTAGAGGTGTTTTCTTTATCACATGTGTACTAATTTGTTGTATCACCCGTTAGGGTTTGAGTTGTGATTTTCTGGATCTGGTTCATGCCACCCCATCTTGTACTTCCTTTTTATTTTAATTCAATTTCTACTTTGCTTAAAAAAAAAACGTTCTTTTTTTTTTACACAAGCAAACTCAAGGTGTTTCATTAAAACAATGTGGAACTAAATAAAAAAAATATCATCATAAACTTAAGAAACTGTCATGTTGCATTCCGGAGTCACGCTCCCATACCTATGCTTGGATCAAACACAAAGATTGCCTCATTTATGTTGCATTTGACATATCCTTATGGTCGTCGTTGTCATCTGATATTACTCTTGATTTGGCTAATAACGTTTTCACTCGTATTGATTTGATACACCCTATGATTTTAAAAAATCAAAAAAGTTCTTAATATTATTTTTTTTAAATGAAAATGATATGTTTTTAAATAGAGATAAAAAAAAGGTTTTGTTGCATTGACTCAAAATTTGTTATGTTTTGGAAGTTGACAATTGTAACACGTTTTTTAAGGCAATTAAGTGTGTGTGCTACTGGAAGCAAAATCGTGGCGTGAATGTAGGGCTAGAAATGAGCTGAGTCGAGTCGAACCTGTCTGAGTTCGACTCGACAAGAATTGGTTCGACTCAAGTTTAAAACGAACCTTTTTTTCAACTTGAGTTTGGCTCGTTTAAAGTTCACGAACAACTCGGTTCGGCTCGTTTGCTCGAATTACATATTTCAAATTTTTTTTTATTAAAAATATGTCTTTAACATTTTTTTTAGGGAGTCTTTAACATTTTTTTTAAGGATGTCTTTGACATTTAAATAAAACACAAAAATATAATTTAAATAAAACTACTTTAAAAA
>Ga0315915_1004356_pt1 | contig 17905 bp, 8 predicted proteins | sample MpolbnodulesMG_FD_207738 | JGI IMG/M metagenome (GOLD analysis project Ga0315915, IMG submission 207738) | Medicago polymorpha root nodule microbial communities from Los Angeles, California, United States - branched nodules | ecosystem: Host-associated > Plants > Roots > Nodule | place: USA...
TTGGTCAGGTAGTCTAGTGGCTAGAATTCACCTTATAAGGTGAATAAGTGGGGTGACGGGGTTCGAACCCCGGCCTCAGCATATAATAATGCATTGTCCTACCAACTGAGTTATGCTCACGGGACAAGTTTCTTCGTTTTTAATAAGTCTGAAAAAAAATATTAAATTTTTTAAAAGTTTAAACATATTAAACAAATTTTAATTTGAGAAGAACCAAAAGTGCCTGAAGAACAAAATTCGCTATATTTATAAGAATAAAAACATGTCACTTTTCTTACCTAAACTAAGAAAAAAATATCAGATTTTTTATGAGGATTAAAAACAAAATTCACTATATTTATAGGCACCAAAAGAAAACTTGGCAAAATGGAGACATTACGAATCTAGATACTATCAAAATACCATAATAATGATCCGTTTCTATTCAGAACATATGTACAAAATTCATAATTAATTTGTTCTTAGTTAGATTTTTTTTTTGTTTTGTAATAACATATTTTAACATCTTAAACATGCTTGAAAAAAATCATGAAAAACTTCAACCTTTAGGTAGCTTTTTGGACTTCATGTATATTATAGGATACAAAATATTAAGAATATCAAATTACAAAGTTAGATATGTGATTTTTATTCTACAGAGTTATTTTTCTAACTTTGCGTATATCTAGGGTCGATTTCAACAATTAACCTTTATAGTAGTACTAATTAGATCGAAAATGTTAACAAGTGTCTTCGAGGCACTCTCTAAACACTTTAAATGATAAGTTTTTTTTTATAAAAATTATGCATTCAATATATTGGAAATTGTAATATTTAACTTTTTAAAAGAATAATTGCTATGTCCCGGGGGCACTCGTTAACACCTGATTAGATTTATGTTTGAAAAAAAAAAAATCAATCTAGCTTGCTTATATGTGGGAACAAATTTTCCTTAATCAATAATGCATGTGTCGTGAATAGCCGAGGAGATCAAATGAGGTCTAGATCCTCTTTTGCCCTTTCCATTTTTTCTATTACCGAAGTTTTGGGAATATATATGCTTCAAAACTCTTTGAAAAATTGAGAGGAAAAATGGAGAAATAAAATGGAGAGGATCCAAACTCGATCAAATGGTAGGCGTATTGTGTGGGTCCAGCCTGGTTTGATAGGCCTAGAAGGTACCTTTGCAATACAACTTTGCAGCACGAAGTAATTTCTCTGTTTTTTGCAAAGGGACAAGTTGCTAAGAAAGAATCTCTTCTTTTGCTATCAGGTTAGTTCTTCTATTTCACTATGATTTGTTGTTTTTTATTCAAATACAAAGTGACCAACCACAATAACTAACTAACTAACTGACTCACTTCAATCAGTTACAAACAAAACACAAGTTAGTTAATTAGTTTGATGATAATAATCCAAAGTCAATTTCCACCTAACTAACTTGCATTCCTTCTTTTTCTTTCTTCACTCCCACGTAATCTAAGAGTTCTTTGTTCTCAAGGCAAGTGCTACTGCAAACTTCATCACCTTGAAATCTTCTAATTACATCTATATCTTTAGTCTGGAGAAACAAAAACTATATTCTCAATCTCAATATTCATAAAGGTTGGTTCTACTTAACTAATATTTATCATCTTGAACTGAAATGTATACTACTTGTTAATCTTACATTATATACAATGTGTGAAATAATTAAATAAATTCTCACCAATTTCTTTTTCAATCTTGATTTTGTATAACAAACAGAAGTGGTGATTCAGGCATAATGGCACATGCATTTCCACATCAAGAGCCCAGAGTCCCGCATGGATTAAAAGTACTGGTTGTGGAAGATGATTACCTCATTCGAAAGGCTCATGAAGATATCTTGATATCACTTGGTGTGGAAACTCACACAGTCAAAAATGGCCAAGAAGCCTTAAGCATAATTCGCACGGTTGAACGTAAATTCGACCTCATTCTCATGGCTAGGATCATGCCCGTCATGGATGGAATTACGGTTGGTACACTACATAATTACATACATACATAGTTATATTTCATCTCAGGAATTAGTTTAAAACAATTTATATGTTTGGTAATTTTCTATGGTTTGTCTATATTTATTAATTGTTATGAACAGAAAGAAAATGCATGTAGTTATGTTGCATATATGCTAGAATATAATGAGTCATAATGAGATTCATAATCATTTTATTCATATGTGTGTATTGCCGACGACCAAGAGGCTGCGCGATTTAAAATACCCTAGCCAGATTATTGGTGTGTCAAGTCGCCGCCTTACAGAAGATGAATATGGAGAATTTTACAATGCGGGGCTAGATGATCTACGTGATGAAGGAACACCATTGTCCCCTGATTCAATGAAATTCATTGTTACAAGCGTTCTTCCTTCCAAACCCTCTAATGGACACCAGAATTAACGGATTCTACGAACTAGCTTGACCTTTTGAGGATGATCTATGTTTTGCAATATATTCACTCAAAAATCATGTATAGGCTCCATTTTACTTTCACTTTCCTATGTTTGTCTTTCTTACAATTGTAATTCACTTTGACATAATTGGTTTTGTGTATTGTTGGCTCTGTGAATCCTATCAATAAACTGTTAATAGATTTGTGTGATTTTAGTTATGTGCCATCTGGTCAATTACTTATGCTAGTAGATTCTCATTTCTGGTTATCAATTACATAGATAGATATACATGCATGTATGTTATATTCATTTTAATGTTAATATGATAAATGTGGAGAGTACAGGTTGTTATTTATCCTCTCTCAATGCATGTATGTACAGCCTGTGGCAACATGTCACATATCCAAATAAATCTTAAAAATAACAGAACTTAATTGATTCTGAAAGCATACTTAGTGATAGCTATAAACTGATCTTGAATGCAAGCTTTTAAGCTACTAAAATCAAATGATGTTCTAAAATAAAACTAAGCAGCATTAGAAAAAGATAAGAACATTAATATGTTTAGTTAACAGAATATGACTTAGAATGGTATTACTCTTTAAAGCACAATTTGTGTTTTAAGGTATATATAGAATTGATTACTTTATTGTTACCGTTGCTTTTAGCTTGAAGGATAAATAATATCCTTAATGGTTTTTTTTTTATTTATATATATATATTTCTTGAACATTTGGACATAGTAGATCAACAAAATTTTGAAACATCTTGAACAAAAAAAATGGTCATAAAACATAAGGAGGATAAAAATATCATTTTTTTTTTAATTTCTAGGGACTAAAATCAAAATTCATTATATTTTTAAGGACGAAAAAACTTATTTAACTTTTCATAGTATTTTTTTTAAAAAAGTAATTTTTTAAAGTTATAACAAACAACCTCGTAGGGTCCGTTTGTTATAGATTAAAATAAAGTGATTTTGACATTCAATAATTTAGAGATTTAATAAAAAAATCAGAATCTATTTTGCGTTTGTTTATCGTAATAAAAACCATTTTTTAATAATTTTAGTCTGTTTAGATACAATTATATAAAATGAAGCTTTTGTTACAAAATTACCTCAGTCTATTGACACTTATTTTATCTCTTTTCTACAAAAATTTAGGACTTTGTTAAAAAAGGGTAAAAAATACTGATGTGTGAAATGATTGGAAAGAAACAAAATTGTGTTTTTACCGATAGTTAATTATTATTAGTGAATAGATTCAAAAATAATTAAGTGTTTTTTAGGGGAAAATAATTAAGGGGTATTCAAGCTTAATTTGACACAAAAAAATTGATATTCATATCTCCGAACTTAATGATTTTTTTTTTTGTAGTATCTGTTTTAAGAATCCTTATTCATCTTTTGAGTTTTTTTTTATCCTTTTTTGTTGTTGAAAAGAATCCTAGTTCATTGAAAAAGACTCTTAGATGAGATGATAATGAATCTCTTTCCGTTTAACTAAATATTTTACGTTCGAATCGAACCATACGAATGTAGTAGATACACCTTTCAAAGGATTAGTTTATGCATTTACGCATGCACCAAAAGAAAACAATCCTAGTTCATTCCCACTCTTCAAGAATGAAGTTATAATGATTATTTTTATGAAGAAAAAAAATTTACTCCAAATTTAGTTATTTTTTTTACAAATTGTACTCTAGATTTATTTTTTTAAGGATGTACTCTAGAATTTTGTTATGTATTGAAATCCTCGGTTCAAAATTTAAATTCATTTTAAAATAAGCAAATATAAAAAATAGCATGACATTAATTAAATTATGGAAAAATTATAACAACCTCCCCTCATATTGATAGGGATAAATTCACTTTGATTTGTAAGGCCAAAGGAAAAACTCTTAAGAATTGAAGAGAAGGGAATTAGACTTAATTTCATTAATGATTGTAATAAAGAAAATACAAGATATCATATAGGCAAAGTTATTCTAGCTAGATCCTTCCTAACAAATTTGAGTCACCAATTTTTTAGAACTAATGACTCACTACTAAATGACATCATAGTCATTCCACTTCTTAGGTGTAATATGATCCTTTTGAGCCTCGTTCTTCCTGTTGTGTTGTTACAATTCGTATTTCTTGCCCTACTCAGGTGTGTTTATATTGGTTTTTCATTCACACTTTCTTTTTATTCTATTAGCTTATGAATTGGTTTTCATACTAGTTCTAAAATGGCAATTGATTGATTTTGTTGTCATGTGAATTTGATCATGTAATGTATGAAAAAAACATGCTTATGAAGGTTAATGTATATCATATTGCTTCCAAATTGCCGAGAGAGTATGATGAGAGTATACGACAATATGAGAGTGTGATGATGCCTTGCAGAGAGCATCCTAGCTTATAGCAGCAAGTGCATGATTTATTATTTATTCCGCAAAACAAATTAATGGAGAATTTAAGGATGTTATTGGAAAAGGTAGGTGTTTCTCTATTTGATGAGAACGTAGGGGAGGTTATTGTTTATTTTAAAACTAGAGGGGTGTCAGTGCCATTTTGATAGACCTTAGTGGAGGTGTGTAATTTTTCCGATGTTTTTTATTTTTACTTATTTAATGTAGCGTCTTTAATAGGTAATCTAATAAGAACAATCATTTGAATAAAAATGAAAATGGTCACATCAAGAATTTGTGTTTGACTCTTTTGGAGGTGCTATATGTACGTACTTCTCACAAACTTGTTCTGCTTTGCAATATTGAGAGAGTAGGATGAAAGCAGTTTGAAATGGAGAGTGATGAGAGCAGTTTGATAAAATGGGCTTCAATTCAGAGGCTTCCAACTGTTGCACGTTTGAGGAGAGGTTTATTGACCACTCCTGATGGAGACTCCAATGAAATTGATGTACACAAAATTGGGGTGCAAGAAAGAACATATTTGCTTCAAAGACTTCTCAAGAATAATACTGACGTGAACAATGATCAGAGTTTCTTGTTGAAGCTTATGAGAGATCGTATTCATAGGTACGTATGTATGCGACAATAATATTTTTCCACTATAGAGTATATTGTTGTTTTGTTACATGAATAATTTGTATACATGTCTTTTTCTACTTTGCATGACAAAATATTATCACATCACAGAGCTGGAGTTGACATTCCGACAATTAAAGTTCGATTTGAGCACTTGACTGTCCAAGCACAAGTTCATGTAGGAAAGAGAGCTTTGCCTACAATCACTAACTACATGCTTGACCTAGTAGAGGTAAGTAGTAATATGAAAAGACGGGCACGTGGACGGGCACTCACGTGCCCGTCTTTCCGCTCTTTTTATTGGTCTAATGTTTGAAAATTAGGAACGGTGTTTTATGTATGAAATTTTTATTTTGATTAAAACTAACAAAAAATATAAATGTTTGTTTCTTTCAAGCTATAAAAAATCAAAGTAACTGATTTTTCAATGACACCGACAATTTTATTATAGAAAAAGTTGTTTAAGGGTATAATTGGAATGATGAAAAAGTAAGTATAAATATATTCATCTAGTTTGTTACACTTTTTAACTAATAAAGTAAAAAAAAAACAAAAAAATATATTCATATCGTATTTGTTCCAATTGTTCTAATATTTAAATTTATTCTTATCTATTTGTTACATGTGTTATTTGTATTGAAAATTGAGGATATTTTTGGAAAGAAAAATACAGCCCAAAAGTGCTGAAAGATGTATTTTTTTTTATACTTGTGGAAACACTGACACTCTTTCTACTCTTTTTATTATGTTAAAGTTTGAAATTATGATCGGTGTTTTTTTTTGCGAAATTTTGATTAAGACTAAAAAATATAAATGTTTGTTGCTTTCAAGTTATAACAAACCAAACTAAATTCTTTTTTAATAACGCCTAATATAACCAAAAAAAAATCTAAATTCTTTTTTTTAATGACACCAACAACAATTTTATTATAGAAAAAGTTGTTTAAGGGTCTAATTGGAATGATGAAAAACTAATTATAAATATACTCATTTAGTTTGTTACACTTTTCAAATGATAAAGGAAAAAAAACAATAAAATATATATTCATATCGTGTTTATTACATTTGTTTTAATATTTAAATTTATTCTTATCTATTTGTTACATGAGTTATTTGTATTAAAAATTGAGGGTATTTTTGGAAAGAAAAATCCAACCCAAAAATGTTGAAAGGGGTAGTTTTCTTTATAGATATAATATTGATAATTTTGATATAGAAATATAGATATAGATATAGTATAGATTTCTCACTTTCAAATCATAACAAACCACTTAATGATAATAGTTACCTTTGTTTCGATAAAAAATAAAAAAACTTTATCTTATTTGAGAGACTTATTTATACCGTTTCAAATGGTTGAAGTACCCCGTTCAAACCTTAGGAAATAATTAAACAAAAAAAAAACCTTTAAACAAACTATAAAAAAAAGATTGACATAATAAATCTTTTTCGTAAAACCATCAGCCGATAAATTATTTTGTCAAAGATTTGTTAAACAATTTAGTAACAAAATACTTATCTTTTAGTTAAAATTTCAAAAAAAATCTTTTTGAAACAAAAAAAAAAGATATTATCATTATTTAGTTTTTGATTTTAATCTTGATAAACCCTCTTCTATAAATACTTACTCCATAACAAGTTAAAGCCACACACACACTCAACTCAGCACAACAACAAGAACACGTTGAGAAAGAAAAGAAAAAGAAAGCTATGTTGCAGAACAATCAAGATACTGAAGCCATGACGAAGGAACAGAAATTTGCTATCACTATGGAGAAGATCAAAGGATACATGGAAAAAGCAAAAGCGGCGCCACTCAACCTTTCCCATAACTTTGCTTGGCAATGCGTGATAGCTCAACGTGCTCCACAATTTTATTCTAAAGAAGAGTTAGCACAAATAAAGAAACACTGTCAACTTGTTCTCCAAGAAACTCGAAATATTCCACAAAACACAATGGAAGGAGAAGCAGCGAATACCAAGAAAAGGTGCCGCCCATGTGATGAAGGTAGCATGTCTTATGCGGAAAGAAGAACGAAACCAAAGACCACGAAGAATGTGGAACCAAAAAAAAGAACGAAACCAAAGACCACGAGGAAGGTGGAACCGAAAAAACAAGATAAGAAAAATTTGGCGTTACCTCCGCCAATATTACCTATTAATGTCGAGAACAAGATCAAGGAGTTGAATGGCACTGATATCAGATATATCATGTCAAAGAAATTGTTTGCGTCAGATATCGATGAAGGCCAAAATCGTCTTTTAATGCCACTTAAAGAAGACAAACTTGGTTTTCTCACCAAGACAGAAAAGGAGACTTTAGATACAAAGGATGAAAACGATAAACCGGTTGGTTTAGAAGTGATTGTGTTGGAACCTAATTTTAGAAGCTTCACAATGTGCTTCAAGAAGTGGAGAATGAATAATAAATGGGTTTACAGTCTTATACAAAATTGGAAACATGCTGTGAGGAGAAATGGTTTTAAAATAGGTCAAAAACTCAACGTTTGGTCATTTAGGGTCAAGGACAAGTTGCACTTTGTACTCAACATTAATTAGGTAATAGCTATAAACTTGTTTATCTCTTTCTGCATTTAACTAGCACTCTGTTTATGCGTTTCTGGCTTTGGTTTTGGTTATTTACCCCATTAGCATGAGAATAAGGAACCTAGGAATTAGATTTTTCATATGTTGAAAAAATTGCTTCTGTTTGATGAAATTCTACTTCTCTGTATCAATGTATGGATTTTTCATATCAGTTCTGCAAATATCATTGTTTGTTTTAAAACACCAAACCTTTTTATTGATTTGTTTTGATTGCTAATACAAAATCAGTTCAGGATCTTTACCTAGTAACACAAGCTCTAGACTCTGGACAATATTTTCTTATTTAGGTGATGGCTATGATTTCCCTTTATGCCTAATACTGGTCTTTTTATCAAGATCAGTAATGTATGATTTTCTTTTTAAAAGGAGATGAATTTATATGTACGGAATATTCTTATCAGTATGTGTCAAGTTCTGTTGGTCATGATTCATCGCTTGAACCATCCTGTCTATTGAGTGTGCTATAATTATTCTCTATACGTTGTGTAAATTTATATCTCTTTTTTTTTTTATGCAGAAATAACATCTCAAATGTGTCAACTTTCATGAAGACCTGAAGTAGTTGCAAGAAAATAACCAGTTTCATAGGCAGGAGTGCCACTAGCAGCAATTTCAATACCAGTATCAGGAAAAATTACATGACCCTCAATTGATTATGGACAACTTGTTCTAAGTATAGTTGGCATATATTATGTTGCTCAAAATGTTTTATATTATGTTGCTTTTAACAATTTGACTGTGACACCTTAGGTGACTCTACATTATTTTCCTTGATCATGTTGGTCCTTTTTAATTTTTAAGTTTTGATGTTCAACTGTTAACTTCAATTTTTTGCTATCTTTCATTAACATTGTCAGTGACAAAATCATTTGTGGATTGTTTCTCAAAACATTCGCAGTGGCTTCCTAAGAGCTTTAGCCTTTGGCAAGATTGAGAGCTAATGCTGCTTTTATCCTTCCTTGGATGTCTGAGACTACATTCAATTTTATGTTTTGTTTGTGTAGAAATTCTAAATTATTTATCTATTATGTTTTGGTGGGATTTAAGTGTTTGGAACAACCAAATTCGTGTCAATGCATGTTAGGGACCAAATTGATGTTAGGAACCAAAATGATAGTAAATGATTAAATACAGGGATCTAATTGATGGAAAGCTGTTACATGTTTGACAGAATGACTGTTAAACATTGTTGTTACAGATTCAACCATGTTTTTTAAATATATTCATAATCTTTGAGACTTATTCAAGAGCTTCCTATAAACTTTGAGATAAATTTGGTGCTTTACTGAATTAGTTATTAGGGGCTGCAATAGTTTATCTGAAGTTGCCAACAACATTGAATTTGGTTTTTTGGATGCTTTACTGAGCCGATTCAATTTGATTGGAAGTATGTTACCTTCATTTTGAAAAATTTGTAAGGAAACCGAGAAAAAGGCCGCAACAAAAAGGTAAGTTGTTACCGTTTTCCCCCATTTTTACAGCCGCAAGGAAATACCGTTACGGGTGCAACAAGAAGCTGTTCATGAAAATCAGATTTTTAGTAAAAAGTTGAACATAAATTACATAATGTTATCTCCTTTAGACTATTCCTCTAGTTTAAAACTTCAAATATATCTCTAATTTAAGTTATTTAAGACTTGCGCAATGTTGTTTAAGTTGTATATAACACAACGTTCGTCAGACCTGAAATCGCGAAATCTGCGACAACAACAATCTATAACACAGCATTCATAATACTCGAAATCGGGAAATTCTATACGCGACCGCGACCTTGCCTGGGACTGATGTTTAAACTTCGCTCTGCCACTATCCGGCAACATTGAGTGTATAAGTGGGCTCTTACAACTGTGTGACTTATTTTATGGGACTAACAATTTGGTTTCCTCAAAATTCTTACTTTCCTAACTTCAAACTTAGATGGTAACTAACTACTTTACTTACTGAAGTTCCTCTATGATTTTGGAAACAATTGAGAAACTACCCTTTCTAATTTATATTTGTTAGCGCAATAAAATAGCAGACAGACGTGCACCGTGCCTGTCTGAAAGCCAATATTGATAAAGTAAAATTAATTAATGTGATAATAGTAACAAAATAATATAATCTTTTTATAATAAAAAAAATCCACACTAATAGATAGTACATGTCCCACCAAATTTATAGTATGAAACTCAAATGATTTTGTGGGATTTGTGTGAATTTTGAGATAGAGCACAGTCTTTGATTTTGGTTGTTTTTAAGGGTGGGTTTGATCTACTAGGTAAGGTAGAACAATATAAGATAAAATTTTATGGTATTTGAAATTTTTTCTTATACAATTTTTGGCAAGATATTTTGACCCTCTAAAAAAAAAAGATATTTTGATATTTTGACAAGAATTTCTATTTTTTTTTCAAATGCAAAGTTACCAATCAAAATAACTAACTAATTGACTCACTTTATTCAGTTACAAACAGGACAGAAGTTAGTTAATTAGTTTGATAATAATAATCCAAATTGAATTTCTACCTAACTAAATTTTCCCCCTAATTCTTAGATATAAATATATTTCTATCTATTGAGTTGAAATGCTCATCATCACTACACATAGTAAATTGCTTTCTTTCTTCACTTCCCACAGAATCAAGAGTTTGTCCTCCACAAGGCAAGTACAACTGCATCATCATCATCATCATCATCATCATCTTGAAATCTTGTAATTACCTCTATATCTTTATCATGATACTCACATTATTCTCTAATTTGTATATCTTCAGTTGAAATTCATTCAACACATACTTGCTTTGTTTCTTTCTTCACTCCCACGTAATCAAGAGTTCTTTCTTTCTCCACAAGGCAAGTGCTACTGCAAACTTCATCATCTTCGAATCTACTTATTACCTATATTCTTTCTTCTCACCATTTTCTTTTTCAATCTTGATTTTCTATAACAAACAGAACTGTAGTAATTAAGGCATAATGGCACGTGTATTTCCTCCATATCATCACAGAGTCCCGCATGGATTAAAAGTACTGGTTGTGGAAGATGATGATCTTGTTCGAATGGCTCATAGATATATCTTGACATTACTTGGTGTGGAAACTCACGCAGTCAAAAATGGTAAAGAAGCCTTAGACCTCATTAGCACGGTTGAACGTAAATTCGACCTCATTCTCATGGGTAGGATCATGCCCGTCATGGATGGAATTACGGTTGGTACACTGCATAATTACATACATACATAGTTATATTTCATCTCAAATATTAGTTTAAAGCAATTTATATGTGTTATGTTTGTCTGTCTATATTAATTAATTGTTATGAACAGAAAGAAAATACATGTGTTATGTTGCATATATCCTAGCATATAATCATTCATAATGAGATTCATAATCATTTCATTCATATGTGTGCACTGCAGGCAACAAAAAAGCTGCGCGATTTAGAATACCCTGGCCAGATTGTTGGTGTCTCACGTCGCCTTACAAATGATGAATATGCAGAATTTCGTAATGCAGGGCTAGATGATCTACATCATGAAGATGGAATACCCTTGCAATATTATGTATTGAAACTAATTTTGAAAAGGGTTCTTCCTCTCAACTAGCATGACCTTTTGAGGATGATCTATGTTTTGCAAATATTCACTCAAAAATCATATATAGGCTACATTTTACCTTCACTTTCCTCTGTTGATCTTTCTTACAGTTGTAATTCACTTTGACATAATTGATTCTGTGTATTGTTGGCTCTGAATCTTTTCAATAAAATTGTTAATAGATTTGTGTGATTTTAGTATTGTGCTGCCATCTGGTCAATTACTTTTGCTGTTGATTGTTAATGATGAATGTGAAGACTACAAGTTGTTATTTTTATAAAATGTTGGATTTATGCATGTGTGTAGTGTAGGCTTGGCCACAACATGTCACAGATCCAAATATATATGTTACAAATCATAGAAATTGGTTTTGAAAATATATTTAGAGATAGCTATAAAGTATAAACTCTTGAATACAAGCTTTTAAGTGTTTAAAATTAAATGATGCTCTTAAACAAAACTAAGCAGCATTAGAAAAAGTTTAAGAACATTAAGCTTTTGTTAACAGAATATGACTCAGAATGGTCGTCACTCTTCAAAGCCCAATTTGTGTTTTAAGGTATATAGAATTTATTATTTTATTGTCCCTGTTATTATCACGTTGAATAAGAAATAATGTCTTAATGATATTTTGCACTACTTAGTTTTTCTATGGTGTAATTTTGCACTACTTAGTTAATTGTCCTGTTATGGAACTTATATGCTTAATTAGTTGATTTGCAGGAAATTTTAATTGTCTCTGAGGGTGTTGTTTATGAGAGTGGACAAATGATTTTGTTTTGAGATCCTTTAATGAATGGTTAATTCTAGGGTGCACAAGTGAGGCAACACTTGCATAATGAACAAACTTGTTTCTACCACTAGAGGAATAAATCTTATCATTAAATCAAATGTGATATAATGTGACTTTTTGATCCAACAAAAAATAAAATTGTACATGATACAAGACTAATTTACTTTTTTTGTCACACAATACTAATTGAAAATTGCTCTTCTGACTTCAAAAACGTCATATTGACACATAAAAATTACCTAAAACCCCTCAGCGGTACTTAACTACCGTTCTGCAAACCGGCAGCAGTTAACTGTCGCTGGCCTCAGTTAACTACTGTTGCAATGTTTATGATATGAACGCATAAACCTCCATTTTCTGGTTACTACTATGGTGATGTATTATTATGACATTATCCGTACCTTGTGATATTTCTATGACATTTACGTACGTACGTTTTATATTATTTTTTGCGCTTTAATTTTATCTTGTTAAATATTATTTCATACAATTTATATTCATGAATTTGCAATTGGATTAAAAAATTTGTTTATCATGTTAAGGATGAAAAAATTGGATGAATTTGTTTAAGTATGAAAAAATTTGCAAATGCAAAATGGAAGGCTGCTGGAAATTGAACCAAACACGCTGCAGCAGTTAACTATCGTTGTACTCAGCGGCAGTTAACTGTCGTTGGCCCCAACGGCAGTTAACTGTTGCCGGTTTGCAGAACGGTAATTAACTACCGCTTGAGGCTTTTTAGAAATTTACTTGTGTTATTATGAAGTTTTGTATGTCAGAAGAGCAATTTTCATACTAATTTACCTGTGTACATTAGAAAAAACTTTAATCATTAAGTGATTAATGTACTCTACTTTCATATGTTTTATTTTATAACAAGGTTTCATTTGTAAAATTTATAAAGTAAAATAAAAAATCTAAGGGACACTTAGTTTTTTGTTGTTGTTAACCCTCTGGTTTCTAGGGGAAAGAATCCAGAGTTTGACTGAAAGGTAAGTAAAGTTTGGCCAAAAATTGTTCCATTTATGAATTGAACTCAGGTTCTCATGAACTATTTGTCCGTTTGTGAAGCTCATTATCCACATGAGCCCAATTGCTTGTTTCGATAGACATTTAGGCGTAGTTTGCAAGTTTTGAGGGGAAGGCTTGGGAAAAAAGAAATGAGTAAGTGGAAGAAATGGAGGAAAATGAAAGAGGGCGGTTTTGGGGGGTTAACTTTTCTTCATAATACAAAACCCTCCTTATTTAGGGGAACTAAAAAAATTTATTGGAGGAGGGTTTTTGGGGGTTTTGGAGGGTTAATACGAATGCTTCAAATTTAATGTATGTTGTTATATTATTTTTAAAATTAAAAATATAATAATCATATGCATTAATTTATCATTCTTTAAAAAAACTACCCTTTAATTTTTTTTGGAAAGATTTCTCCATTTTTCCTCATATTTTGCACCTTCAAAGCATTTCCTTTCCTTCTCCTCTAAACAATCAAGCAAAGCCTTAGTTACCAATGTTCGAATCCAGCCTTGGGCATCAACAATGTTAAAACTCTTAATAAGAGCTTGCTGCCTATTTGAGTCCCACAATGCTCGAGAGATTAGTCTCCGCAACTGCGCGCGGAGGATACCTTATTTAAGAAAAAAATCTTATTTAATAGGCTTAAATGCACTTTTCACCCCTTATGTTTCAAAAAGTTGCAATTTTGGCCCCCTTTTAAAAAAAATGGATATTTTGACCCTCAATTTTTGGTTCTCTTTTGATTAGCTGATTTTGTTGGAGATTATGACAATTTCTCAGTCTCTGATGGTGTAAACTGGCATGGGGATAAAAGGATGCTGATAAGTGGAGTTCAAACTGGCATGGTGTAACTTTTGGCCCCCCTAAAGAATGACCATTTATCAGTTTGGACTCCACTTATCATATCAGTTTGGACACCATGCAAGTTTGGACTCCACTTATAAGCATCATTCTATCTCCATGCCAGTTTACACCATCAGAGACTGAGAAATTGACATAAAATCAGTTAATCAAAAGAGGTCCAAAAGTTAGGGGGTAAAAATATCTATTTTTTTTGAAGGAGGCCAAAATCGCAACTTTTTAAAACATAAGGGGTGAAAAGTGCATTTAAGCCTATTTAATAATAAAAAAAAGCAATAATCGATTGGGTAATAAGTATGTATGTCATAAAAAATTTCCTGTTTATCTCAACCTTGGATAATGTATGTCATTAAATTGTTCATTCTACATTTCCCATTCAATGTTTTCTTCAAAGGTGTACCACAAAAGGCTTAATTTTAAGGTGACGTTTAGCCTGGAACTGACTCTTTTTTCCCACCATGGGAAAGTGGGACCATTAATGACAGGTGGCGGTTTCAACTTGCTAGTTAAAAATAAATAAAAAATCTTATTACTTATTTTATTCAGTTTTATGTTTTTTACTATTTCATCTCCTTGCTGGAATAAAAAAACTGATTCACACGCTTATCTCTTTACTCTTGTACCCTTTCCCCATCAACACAAAGAATACTACTATTTTCTATCATCTATCATGAATGCTGCAGGCAAACGACCCATTTCATCATTGTTCTCATAACTCAAGTTTAACTCAATCTCTTTGTATAACAATGATGGATTATTATCATGACAGCCCCACATTGCTCTTTTGTAATCTTTTTGCTCTAAAACTAACACCCATCTCTTTTTGTTTCATTTGACTATCACTGATTAATAGGATCCGAAAAAGCAATAACAATATCAAAGAATTGATGAAAAAAGAAAACTATCTTTGCATCTATGAGCAAATTTTTGGAAGATCAAGAAGCTGCTGCAATTAATTAATTGATTAACAACGTTGCAGCACTCCCTAATCTCACCTTCAAAACCTGTCAACAACCCATATGCACCTTGGCTTTGGCAAACTTTACTTTCCAGATCGCAGCATGTCTGGAATTTTTTAACACCATTCTCCATCTTCCTCTTTGAAAAAATATTAATAAATTAAATTGTAAACAATTTTGTGGGGTATTTTTTTATGCCTTTAAGACCAAAAAGTTGATTTTAGGTAGCCAGTATTAGATGTCAGCCATTTAATTTAAATACTAATATATCAATGGTTAAGAACCCAACTTTCCCATGGTGGGAAAAAAGAGTCCTTTCCCATGCTAAACGCCACCTAATTTTAATATCAAACAGACTTTATTTTAGAGGAAAAGACTTATAACATTTCATTACTTAAAATGTATTCAATACAATCTGGTATAGTAATCAAAATCTGGAAACTGATTGATAATGTGGCCGCCTTAACTAATTCATAGACAATCTCATTTGATTGTCTCCGAACAAACTTCACACTAGAGTTTTCATAATATAAACCGAAAAGAGTTCTACAATTATGAATAATGAAATTCTGCAACATCAAGGTGAGTGGATAAGAAGTTGTCAACAACTCTTTTCGCATATAGCTCAAAGTCAATAGGTCCAAGCTGAAGCTCGTGGACCCATTCTAAAACAGACTTTTAAATATTGACAAAAAAGGTTTTTAAACAAGTTAATAGGCTAGTCAGACATTTAAAACGGTCAAACTAGACTTAAAATAAAGTCTTTGAGTAACCGAACATACTTTAATTGTTTAAATTACGTCTAACCTGTTTAAGTAAAAAAAATTGAAGAAAGTAATATTTAGATACTTTAATTGTTCAGTTTTTCATAATTTTCTTTAATTTTCACAACTTTTTAGGTTCGATAAATTCAGAGTTCAATGATAATGTGGACTGTGATTTTGGAGTTTAGAAGAAGATGAAAGTTGCAAAACATAAAGATTCATGCAATTTTGAGGTGGATTTGAACTATTTTTTTCGGTTTTAGAAAGATGACAAGCATGATAAAGATGAGGAAGAAAAGGATGAATCTTCGTATGAATTCTAGGTTTTATTACTTTCAATATAAAAAAAAAACATTAAAAAAATTAAATAATCTTATGTGACTTGCCAACTCATTAGTTTTTCTAATAAAAAATGTAAAAAGAATTAATTTGTATATATAAAGAAAATAACATGTTTCGGCTTTCTCTTTCCAAAATTATTATCAACTTTCAATACAAATAGGACATTGAACAAATAGATAAAAGTAAATTCAACTATTCAAATAAAAGTGTAACAAACACAATATGAGTATATATGACCTGTTTTTTTTTTCTTCCTTTGTCCGTTAAAAAGTGTAACAAACTATATGAGTATATCTATACTTACTTTTGCATTATCCCAATTATATTCTTAAACAATTTTTTCTATAATTAAAAACTTAATTGATTATCCGATCCCTTAACTTAATTCTTTTTTTCACAATGGTCCCATAACTAAAAAACGTCTCAAATTGGTCCCTTATGTATTTTGCTGATAACTATTTTGGTGTTCTCCTTTAGTCTTTAACCCTAAATTTCTAAGATGAACTAACATCATAGGTGGTCCACCATATACTCCATACGTTCCTTTTTAAGTGTCGTTTTAGGGTGAATTTTTCGTTCTTATTTAACTTTCGTTTTGGTATTTTAAAGGTATGATTTGTCAATTATACCTTTTTTTCAATTATTCTTATATTTTTCAATAAAACTAATTAACGCTATATATTTGAAAACTAAAGTTTGTTTTAAAACAAAATTTGTTTCTTGTTATCTTTAAATTTAAACAAAATTTTGTTACCTATGATAATAGTTTCATGAAGAGTTAAAATTCTATAAATAACATGAGTATTACTTGTTATAAATTTCAAGATATATGCACAATATTTAGAAAATTGAAAATTGTTTGTTGTTAGAGAAAGATAAAGCGAGCAAAAATATAGGAATTTGTTATAGAAAGAGAGTAATTAAATTTATTGGAAAGATAAAATGTGTACAAAAAAATAGGAAATTATTAGTAGATTAAATTGAGGGTATAATAAGAAAAAAGTGTGAAAAAATACACTTTGTTATTTTTGTGTTAAAATTCTAAATCGACACTTTTGAACAGAAATTTTAATTTTAACTATTTTTAAAAAAGATGATTGGTGGATCATGAAAGTGTACTGTATCTAACCATGAATCACAGCAACACACAAACTCAAAAAAAAAAGAAAAGAAAGAAAATCGATTAGCGCCCACCTCTCTTGTTTTGCAAAATCAATCCTCCTAGCTTGGTTTACTATCACCATTTCCAGAAAACATAACCGTTTTTTGTCTTTGATTCAATCACGTACACAGGAATAAGGGGAAGGAAGGAACACACCAACTCAAACTAATTGAAGAACATGACCTTACCTTAACAACGACAGCGAGAGCAAGAAAGGCGGTGAAGGAGGAGAACATCATATATGTTGTTGGTTGGAGAGAGAGAGAGAGAGAGAGGGGGGGTTTTGGCTTCAGTAATTTTCTCTGTCATTTCTTTTTAATTTGTTCATTCATTTGTTTTTTTCATTTATTTGTATTAATTGCGTTCGGGTGCAAGGTTTTAATGGAGGAACAATTAATTT
>Ga0315915_1004357_pt1 | contig 17903 bp, 16 predicted proteins | sample MpolbnodulesMG_FD_207738 | JGI IMG/M metagenome (GOLD analysis project Ga0315915, IMG submission 207738) | Medicago polymorpha root nodule microbial communities from Los Angeles, California, United States - branched nodules | ecosystem: Host-associated > Plants > Roots > Nodule | place: USA...
TGCAGCAAAATCGTAGCCCGATGCTGTAAATCGGAGCACGATTTCTCCTTTGTTTCAGCATAAAAAATCAGTCTTTTTGCAGCTTCTTACTCATGCACAATCACCTGGACTCAACCAAAATTACATAAAAACTATAACAAAAGTGCTATATGACTTAGTGTCATCAGCTACCAAGTCAGGAAGGAAATCCACTATAGTAGTATCAATTCGAAGCATACATAAAATCCTTCACCAGTCTACTATCTTCTCACTTAACCACTACCCGTGGTATTTCTACCTAAGACTCTCCTAGTCCTAAATATGAGAAACCACTCACTTCCTCTTAGTCACAAATCAGTGACCGTCCTTGAAATCCCTAACAAAATATGGAGACACTCTCCTAGAAAAGAATCAACTCGTGCTTAAAAGCTTAGAGAGGTCCAGAGCATTACAACTCAATTACAAAGTCCAACTCTAATATCAAAGTGATAAGAGAGTGACTCACAAATAACAAAAACAAATTAAAATCCTATATGACTCTTTTTCAATTGCGGCTTCATTGTAGTATTAGGTCTTCTGTCTTTGTTTATAAAGCCTGAATGCAGAATAGGTGTGATGCGCAAGTCTGGCTAATAATCAGCTGAAATCTCGATATTTCAGCACAAATATTCTGAAGCAGATCAGATGTTTCCTTAAATGTTGCAACAACATTCTTAAGGACTAAGTTACGCATAAACCGCCTTCCTCTGCTTCTAGAAACACACTTTCTTGGTCAACTCTTCACGTGAAACAAATCTTTAGATATTATATGAAAATCTTCACGTTTAAGATGAATCTCCAAGAATGGGGATCAAGGCACGCTATGATGTCGTACCAATATGTTAAGACATTATGTCTGACATCTTGCTATAACTAAAGTTTTAACAAAATGCAGCCAATAATGTCTAAAATCCAACAGGAACTTACCCATTAATCAGTTCAAAAACTCTTGAGATAAGAAAAAAAAAAAAGAAACAAACCCATACAAGTGGAGGAAACAAACTAATTGAATGAAGAAAAGATAGGAAACTCAATTGGACTCTCAATCTTATCACAACAAACGTAAACTAAAATTATGGGAAGTGATGTCCATGAATAAAAATAATAATTACTATTATTTTTATCATTATCAGGTGTTTAAAAATCGAATACGTCAATTTAAACATTACTAATGTGTGTGTTCTATTTTATATGGGACCCCCAGATTCTATTTTTTTAATTTACACAACAGTGGATCATAATCTAATTATGTGGTGCTTAATCTTCCAACCTTCCAATTTCCTTTAATTTCACTCCAATGTTCCAACATAAACTACTCATCAACTCAGCATAGAAAGCATTATTGATACTTATCTACATCACAAAATAATTATCATGTTAGCCGAACTCAGCAAATAGACAATTGAGCAATTAGGCAAGGAGACCCCCAAGTTGATTAGAGAATAGGCGATGCTAGAGCAACAGAGCGAGGGAGTTGATTCTTTCTCAAGACCACTAACCTAGAATGTGGGGTCGTCAAAGGTCTAAAACTAAGTCAAAAACATAGTGAGACCAGACAATTACGCGAAACCTACAATCTCTGCTCGCAGAGCCAATAATAGTTTTGAGGAATGAGGAAGAAGACACGGTCTATAATGAAGTTGCGTACAAAATCACATTGTCAATGGATTATGCCAAGTGAACTTTTACATAAACCACCAAAAATTAGTCAAACAAAACTTAAGCACCGTATGTACGCCATTAAGAAAAAGAGAAAAATTAATTTGATTTCGTTAAAATTCAATTTATATTTGCCTACCTTTATTTTTGTCGAATCAACACATATTAACCAGTATGATCACCTTCCCACACATCTCGAGTAATTTCAAATTTGATTCAGTTGAATTTAATATAGTCTACATAGAACGTGTCTATTTTATTTCTCTAAATACATTATCAGTTTCATGATCACTGACAAAAAAATGTAGCATTTGCTACTAAAATTTTACTACCAATGGTATTGATAGTTAATCTCAATTAAAAAGATTCCTATTTTCCTAGAACTACATAACATAGACTTAAGCTTAAAAGAACCAAAAAAAAAAAAGCTTGTTTCCCATATCTTATTAAGAAATGAGTTTGTCTGACATATGCAATATTGTACATGTTAAAGCAATTAAAAGTGTAAACTTTTTATTAAAAAACAATAAATATTTATTAAAAAGTTATACAATACTTAATATAAAATGTACAAATTTTAATACAAACTTACTATTTAAAACCTATTAACATGTGCAAATTTGCATCACTAATATCATATGTTCTTAGATGGTGTTCTAGTTTGTAAAAAGAGTATTTTTCTATTTATAGAGTATTATTTGTGTGTTTCTTTACGTTATATATTATTGGTCTTGTTACATGAAGAACATATGCTTTATTGCGAGTCAAAACTTTTCAAATATCACATGTTCATATTAATTGGTTAGTTAATGATTTATTCAGGCTGTCCAAAAATTAAAACATCAATATAATATTAGATTATCAAAATGATACAACTCTAATTTAAAATTAAGTTCGTTCTTTCATTTTTAAATTAAGATGTCGATAGTTGACCTTACTCTATTTTTGTCTACCTTTGTACAAGTTCATCCTTTCGTTTATAAATATCACCCAAAGTTCCTACAATCACCAAGCACAAAAAAGAGTATAGCCAAGAATCCTATAATCCTATTTGGCTATTTCTCACTTCCAACTTAAGCGTTACCATGATCATGAAGTACTTAACTCTAGTTTACACTCATCTAAAATGGGTATTAGATATTCTTACATATTATCCCTTCTACAAGCTTCATGATTCAAATTTTCCAATAATCGGAGAAATGTATGATATATGCAATTATGAACACACCCATGGCTCAAATGAAGATGTTGAATGTGCTGTGTGTCTCTGCAAAATAGAAGAAGGAGATGAGATTAGTGTATTGAGATGTGACCATATGTATCACAAATATTGTTTAGATAAATGGATTAGTTTCAAGAACCACACTTGTCCTCTTTGTAGAGAATCATTGAGACCAGAAAGGGCCATCACTGAGCTTGGAGCTGAAATTCTTTCATTTAATTTTTGTGTCATCCGTAGTGATCGAGATCGTGATGATTTTTGGCTACGTTGAATAATATGTTTGTGATTGAAATTCTTTCATTATTGTTTGTATACAATTAACAAATTTATGCAAGATCTTATAATATTTTCATATCATGAATTTCTGGCATATCTCTTTCTTTTTTCTTTTTTTTTTAAATATGTAACTGTTTTTAGGGTCAAATACATCTCTTACTAGGGGTTGTAATTCGCGTTCTCAAGCATAATATAGTCTCCAATTGCCAAAATTCAGAACCCTATGTGATTTCAAAATGTTCATTTCCACCAATATGTAATGGCATAACAAATTCACCTAACAAATAAGTAACTTAGTGGAATGGAGTAACACAGTTCCCAAGGAGTAACTTAGTAAGGTTTTGTTTGGTTAAAAGAGTAGATGACTGATAAACTATTTGATAACTTATACCTAATGACCGATGACTGCTAACTTATTGAGGATAATTGATAAGCCACAAACTCTGGCCTTACCAAACTGAAAGACACCGAAAAGGTATTATGAAAGAGGTTCAAGACTCAATCATGCTACTAACAAATTCTCGACCCCTTACAGAGTTAACTTAACACTAACAATTTGTATATAAAAAATAAACTGAATATCTCCACTCCACCTAACAAATTTAACCATAGAAAGTCTTTCATGGTCACAATATCAAATATATAGTACTTAGACACACAATGAGGCACATATCTTCAAAATGTTTTTTTTTAACAAGCCAAACATATCTTCAAAATGTAAGATTATTTTCTTTTAAATTTTTATAAAAATGTATTTTTGTGTGCCTAAACGCTGTATGTTTGGTCTTGTGACCATCAAGAATAGCCCATATAACCAACTATCACAAGCCGAATTTATAAGGATAAGTGAGACCAAATATACAAACTTAATATGATACGAGAGTTTATCAATTTCGGTCATGCAACAAGTTTGATCTCGAGGGTGTATTGGAAAAACCAAATCACCCATAAATTAAAGAGGCTTGACTAGAGTTTATAAAAAAAATACATTTCTCTTCTTACAAAATCAATAAGTTAGACACAATGTTTGTTTTCCTTTCTAAAGGATAACCAACTATCGCCTAATCATAACTATAACTAACTAATAAGCATCTTAAGCAATATTCAACATAATTCTAAAAATTCTCAAACTATCCATAACAAACTCATTGTTTGTAAAATAACTACCACCATGTATATTACTCAAATTCCATTATCATTAAATTTAAAATGTGGCATACAAGAAAATTCATTACATCATGTTAACATTGCTAACCATAAAACTCATCCAAAAAACTATAAAGTAAATTTACATATGTATACATAAACATTAAATACCTGTACCAAAAAAATAAAATCAAAAGCCTTTAGGACCAGATTGATCCAAAACCTGAGAATTCTTCTCCTTCATAGACAAACAATACTTGGCAATTTCTCTAAACTTAGGAACACTCCTAAGATCAACCTTAGTACCATCTTTTAATGTAATAACAATATCACCCCATTCACCAATAAACCTTGGAACAACCTGAACATCCTTAATAACATTGTAGGAAAAGTCACTTCTGTCCTCACCTGTTAAACCTGAAATGACACTCACTCTTAGGTTGGTGAACCTGTAACGTAGGTAAAGTGCACGTGAAACTGCTGCTAGTGTTAAGGGAAGCCATACAAGAGTGAAGCCTAGGAGGAGGTTGGTGATGAGGTCTCCGTAATGAGCTCCACCGTCGAAGAAGATGGTTTCTGCATTAGGCTTTTGAGGTGGTGGTTGTGTGGTTGAGGTTGTGGGCTTGTTTGTTGGTGAGGATGAGACGTGGAGTTTTGTGGTGAGTTTACGGTTATGGGTGGAGATGGGTTTGGAGAGGAAGAGGGGTTGGAGGGTGTGGTTGTGGTGGTTGATGGTGGAGATGGTGGTGGTTGTTGGTGGTGATAGGAGAGGTGTAGAATTGCAAGCCATTTGTGTTTTTTCTGTTATCCGATTGAAATAAACTTGAAATTTTTAGTGGATGGTGATAACACTTCAAAGTTGAATGAGTTTTTTTTCTTTTTCTGTTATGGTATTGGTTGAAAAATGTAGTGGGGACCACCTTTTTAAGTGGTTGTGATTTAGCCACATGACAATTGTTTTATAAACAGCCACATGATGAGTATTTGACTTGATTATGGACCACTTTGTAAGTGAAGTGAGGCCCAATGGTTTTAATGTATTTAAAATTTTTAGAAAATTACTTTCAAGGCCTCTAATATTTCTCTCAGTCATCCTAAAATGACCAAATTGACACCAACAGCAGTTAAATGTTGTTCGGTCTTCAATCGCAGTTAATAGTTGTTGTACCAATGACACTTAAGTGTTGGTTCGTTCTGGTTTTGCTTTATACTAGAACATAAACTCACAATCTCACACTTCTTCAAAAAAAAAAAAAAATCTTCCTCTAAACTCAACAACCCAACCTTCATCCATTTGTTGTTAACCACAACAAATAAAATGAAATGATCTAGATACAAACATTGCATGTAATATAATATAAAACGATAAGTTTTTTTTGAAAGGAATATAGAACGATAAGTGTTACTTTATAGGATAATTGATGATGAAAGGGAAGGTTGTTCCAAGATGTTTTGAACTTTATCATGATAAAAATATATCAGTTGGCAAGGCAGTATAATCAAGTTCAAAACAATCGCTGAACTTTATCATGATAAAAATATGTCAGTTGACAAGGCAGTATATTCAAATTCAAAACAATCACTTGGTGTTCAGATCCACCGGATAAATGTTCATAATTCTTTGTTGTGTTTTACAACAAATGAACCAAACATGATTATGTATACAATCTTCTATGTGTTGTAGACCACAAAAATTGTTGGTGCAACCTCAACTACATATAATCAACTGCAACGGGAGTTAACTGGCGTTAATACCAATGACAGTTAACTGCAGTTGCACTCTGGTAACAGAGGTAAAACACTATTTTTGACATGCACCCTTTTTTTCTTCACCAAATACATTCATTCATTCAATCACTCATTAGGCCTTCATACATCAAAATAATGCCTCCTAACTGATCGCCTTCTTTTGAATATCTTATATGTAGTGGCTAGAATCATCACATCCTTAATCCTCCTCAAGATACCACGAAAGTCATCGACTGTCACACCATCATGCAACCCCTGATTCACCATGTTGATAAGGTCTTGTATGATACTCAGTAAGTCAGGTCTATCTCTGTATAGGTCATAATAACTACAAGTGAGATACCTTAAAGAATCAAGACACACAATCATCAGAGGGACTCCATATGACATCGTCCACGGCCACACAATCATGGATGCTTCTGTAGGCCCCCAGTTAAACGTGGCCTTTCTCAGGAGTAAATCGCACAATGTGTGCCAAGTCTGGGGTATAATCGCGATTAGGAGACCATGTAAATAAGTGTTTCAAACGCTCTAAAGGCCATGTCTGAAAATGCAAAAGAACACATGTATATTAACATATTATAATAGGATCTACAACAAAGATAAAAATGAAATAAATTACTACCTCGAGTAATGTCATGTAAATGCCAATGGATGTCTTTGTGAAATTGGTAGCCATATATAGATAGTGGTACAGATAAGCTAGTGCCATTCCACCCCCATGATGACTTATGTATCATGTCCAGATCCTGCATCGCATCAAGCCATATGAGATTAATATTCTTGTTACTCTTGTTGGTGAACATGGTACATTCGACCATAAAGACTAAGAAATCCCTCACTCACCATTGCCTCTAATTATTTATCTCCTCCTCCCTGTCAGCTACATTTTCCAACAAACTTGTCATATTGACGTGTGCTAAATATATTCTCTTTAGAAAGGGAACATTTATAAAATAACCAAACTAGTGATCACAATCATCAATCACACGATGCTCAGTAACACCAAGCAATTGACTGGACACCCGTCACCTCGAAGATATTTTCCTTGTGATCCATCGCCTTCCCTTTTATGGGGATGTGCAGAAAACATGTCACATCATCCAATGTGAAGATCATCTCCCCAACAGGTAGATGCAAGTTGCTGGTCTCCTTATGCCACCTTTCTTACCAAGTGGTAAGCATGGAACCACTAAGGGTACAAAACCAACTTTAAAGAAGTGGTAAAAGACCAAATTCCATAACTAGATTCCAGAACCAGTCAAAATGCGCTACTCGATATGTAAGTGAAGTAATCTTCCTCCCATGTCTTATGGCCTTACACACACAAGTGTGACTCTAAAATACAAATAAAAAACATTAAAAATATATTAACCAAAATAAACATTTGAATAATAAAGTAATATAATTATACTTACATCAATGTCATTCCAAATTCTGTAAGTGACATGTTTAGGAAATGATTGTATCACATATAGATCAATAATCCCTTTAGGAAAAGCACCAGATACCAGTGGGGGTGAACGTGCGTCATGTTACTCTGGTTCCATGTGATGATGCTCAACCTAGTGGTACTCATCTTGAGTAGGGTCTATAGAACCAATGAATTTTAGAACAATGTCTCTAAGGTTTTGATGATAACAATGTATAGAAGAACAATTGTGTACTCTAAAGTTTATTCAAGTGTACAAGTGTTAGCCAATATTTTATCTTATGTTTTTCGACAGGTATAAAGAGGTTTAAAGCTGCAAAATCTTCTAAGTCCATGGTTGAAGTTGCTGAGTTTGATGGATGATGAAATGCTTTCGACAGAAAGCTGTAGTTTGACAGAATATTGGATTTTGAAGAAGCAAGTTTAAGTGTCCAGACACATGGAAACATGAAGTTCATATCCGTTTAGTTTTGCAGTTATTTTCTCTATGTATATATAGTAGTTTTTCAGAGGAAAAAATGGTCACAAATCATTATTATAGACTTCTAACACTTGATGTACCAGCGTTTAGAGATAAGAGTCACATAATGTATGTAACTTCATTTGGTGAACCATCTTTTAATTCAATGCAATGCAATTTACATTTCTTTAAATTTCTGCATTTAAACTTTAAATCTTTTACTTGTTTCATCTTGTTCATGAAGCACACTATGAATATGATGAACATTCAAACATTTTATGAAAAAAGATTGCACAACATGCCCAAGGATTTCTAGTTTGATCCTGCAAGTAATTATTTAAAACTAGTCTTAATGTTTACCAAAATCACCGATAAACAACATGACTATATAATTAAATTTTGACTTTGAAGTAATTTTTTTGGTTCTAACATTTTAAACTCTGAATGAAATGCTCTCAACAAATTAGAACAAATTTGTTACTCAAAACAAAGCTTTGGCGACAAAACTCTAATACAAAGATGGTTAACAAAAAGTTAAAGCAACGGCTAAACCATGAACTGTGAAGCACGTTTAAACAAAATGATAAGAAATTCTTGTAAAAAGAGATGCTGAAATTGACTTCATTAATTAAACATTACCTAAAGGGTAGGACAGAGGTTCCAAGTGAAAACAAAGAACACCAAAACTTATAGTGTAATCAACTCAACAAAACATCATCACAACAAAACTGCAAACGTCTGTCATGTCCCATTTCTAAAAAAAAAAAGAAACAATACTTACACTCGTGATGTCAAAATCCAACAAATATGTTTGCAGAATCATCATTCACTTGTATCACAACCAGAGCCACTACCAATATCTATTAATGAAAAAAAATTAGACAAAGTTTCAATAATTTATAATCACGAACTTCACATAAAATTGTATCCCAATAATACTAAACCTGCTAAAGAGGGATTTCCTTGAGTAGCATTTATGGCATCCCCTGTTAAAACATAGCCTTGAAGGTTGGACATGTTAAGATGTTAGGGAAGCTTAGTGGATGGAAAACTGTGTATTGAGTTTGTATTGAGTCTGTATGATAGAAACTAACAATGTGTATTGAGTCTGTATGATAGAAACTAATAATATTATTGCATATGCATTGAACAACCCTGTGATGAGAAGAGTGTGTCAGAGTAAAACCTGGTTCCAAGTGATTGTCTAACTTGGATATCTTATAAAATACCTTTAGCTAAAAAACTATAATTACAAACCAACCATTAACATTAGTTGCAGTGGCAGTAGGGTTGGATATCTATACACTCCCAATACGTCGAACCTCTGAGCATGCCCTTAGGAAATTAGTGGCAATAATTATTAGCAAATTTGTTTAGTGGTTCGAGGTTATATCTGCCCACCAAAAAGCTACTACCATCCATAATATCTTAGGGTCTGCTGCAATAGCCTGTTTTTCGCTAGGATTATTTTATTTATTTATTATATGTGCTTATGTGTGTTTAATTTCTTGTTTGTGTATTTGATTTGGGATTAGTAGATTTTTAGCCGAGAATGGTATTTTAGTCATTTTTAAGACTAAGGGTATTTTGATAATTTGGTAAGTCAGGGTAAATTAGTCATTTTAGAAGGAACAATGTTTTAGTGTTTTTCGTGAGGGTAATTATTTTTACTAAGTTAGTAGTAACTTGGGGTAATTATTTTGAGATGGTAATTAATGATATGTTTAATGAGTTAAGTGTGTAATAACTTTTTAGAATTAAAGTAGTAAGAGTCTTGAGGTCCAATATGAATAGAGTTACCCTAACCCATTATTGAGGTATAAATTGATAACTCATGAGAGGATATTAGGGTTTTGTCATTCATTCACACATTCTCACAAATAGAGAGGCTAGAGATATTTGAGAGAGAAGAGAAGAATAGAATAGGAGAGGAAGAACCCATTTGGAGAAAAGTGAAGAGAAAGCTAGGAGAACCTGCTTCTCATCTCTTAGTCTATTGATTTAATATGAGATTATTCTGAGTGTTACTACGTTTTTGAAATGAATTTAATTAACTTGTATAGAACTTAGGGGGAGCTTACAAACCTCATCTTAAAGGACTATTGGACTTAGGGGGAGCTTACAAACCTCAGACCCTAATAGTCAACTTGTTAATTAGATTAACAACAATTGAACATTTTAATACTAGTGTTTGTCATCATTAAAAAGGGAGAGATTGTTGGAACAAAATGTGTTTGACAATGCCACCTTAAGTTTTGATGATAACAAGGTATTAAAAATATCAATTGGATATGCTAATATTTGTTCAAGTGTGCAAGACCATAGACAAAAATTTAAGTGTCTTTAAATCAAGTATAGGTTCTGGAAGAACAAATAAGAGCAATGGAATCTAAAAAAAGGAAACTTGTGTTGCAAGAAAGCATCTGAAGAAAAGAAGTTCTGAAGACAAGAGGTTTTGAAGATCATCAGAAGCACTCTCAGAAGTTGGAGACTACAAAAGCTGACGTCATCAGAAGGAAGATCATCAGAAGGTAAAGATCATCAGAAGCTGTAAGACTGGAAGCTTCAGAGTTTCTCAAGAGCTGTTATTATCATGCCTATCATTGCAGAAGGAATAAGAAGCCTGGAGCAACAGCTATTTCATAGAAATTGAAAGGCATTGGATGCTTATTCTTTGAAGAGCGTTAGAAAAGGACAATAGTACAATTGTACAACCACTATCTCCACTACTCTGTTTTGTGTCTGCAATAGTACAAGAACAACAGTTGTGACTACGTTGGTATTTCTCTATACAAGGAATGGATTTGAAATCGTTCCTTCTTAGGACAATAACCAAATTAAGCAACAAATCATTGGTGATTTGATCAAGCTTCAACAACGACTCTTTTGATGTGTTGGAAATCAACGTCTCTTTCACACTTCTATATAAAGGAGTGAAGATTTGAAGACTAGAGAGAGACTCACAATAATTTACAAGAGTCAAACCTCTGCAGAAATTGTTTCATATCAAAGTTCACTTAGAATTTCTTAACAACTCATATCTTAGAAATTCTAGAGTCTTAAGAGTTTTATCTGATTTGTATTTGTGAACACCACTGATTGTATATCAAGTGTTCAACCTCAAACATTTTCTTTGTAATTCTGTTTGAATAGAAGTCTCTTGCAGTTGTGCTTGAGCATAGGAAGTCTCTTGAGTGTGTTCTTGAGCATAGGAAATCTCTTGCAGTTGTGCTTGAGTAGTTTGAAGTCTCTTGCTATTGTGCTTGAGCAATTGTAATCAGATATTGATTAACAGAAGTCTCCTTGGAAGTGCAAGGGGGGACAAGACTACTTCCGGATTGTGCAAGGAAACTGTATAATTGCTCTGTGTCTTCCGGATTGTGCATCTACTTGGGATGCTCCGTTTATACCCTCAGGCGTAAGGATTGGGTTCATAGCATTCCATAGGGTATGTATTGTTGTAATGATTGAACTAGTTTGCTGTAAATTTTTCCATGAATAGTTTCGTGAAACAATCATAAACAAAAAAATACCCAAGTTGCACTGTTCTCGAAGTGTCTATAAATAATAATAATTATTGTTGTAATTATTATGATTACTAAAACTTTTTTTTATATATAGAAAAATAAATTGGAGAAATTTAAATGATAGAAAAATAAAGATAGATAAAAATAAGTAATTTAAATTGTTTAGTCGAAAATATCAACAATCCCCGGCAGCGGCGCCAAAAACTTTATGGTCGGATATGGCAAGTGTACCAAATCGTTTACCAAGTAATAGAGTGATAAGTAGAGTATTGTATCCACATGGATTGCCGTTTCGTGAAAACAATCCGCGTTACTTATTTTTGTAAATTTGACGATATAAAAGTTAAGGGTTAGAAAGTTGCAATTTTATCTGTTTGCAACACAACAAGTTTACCTGTTTTGGTTGCAGAAAAGTAAGCAGCGGTTAGGATTCTTCGAATCCCGTCTGTTTATATTGTTGGATATTAAATAATAGTAATGTCGCGTTTATTTATCTTAGTTAGACTATTGATGTATAAAATCCGCAAGCGCACGGTTTTTCAGAAGTAGTAATAAAGAGTATCGTTCCAACAGAGAGTTATGAATTCAATTAACTTGTCAACAATGGTTACAAGAAAGTTAAATAGATGAAATTTGTGATTTTGTTTGAATTAAAAAAACAATAATAAAAAGCGCCTTGGGATTATTACTTCGTCATGGTGACAAATCCTTCACAAACCAAACCCTAAACCTAGAACCTTATATTGGACCTATTTTCTAAAGACAAGTTTCTCTTTAGCCTATCACATCTCCTTTCGGTCTCAGTGAGTGTGTTCCTTTAGCAACCACACCTATTTTCATGGTTGATTGCTATTGGAATCCTTGAAGCTCGAAACTTTATTGTCTCAAGGTTTGCTAGACTATTTTCATGTTTTGCAATCCTTGTCTAAATTCACTTGTTCCAATATTAAAACTTCATCTTTCGATCCATCGCTTAATATTTGTGATGAATCAATAACAATTATTAAACTTCATCTTTCGATCCATCGATTAATATTTGTTATTGATTATAAGATCGGTGAAATAGATTAGAAAATAGATTATGTCTTAGTTCATCAACAAACCACACATTATTAATAGAGAAGGAAGAGTTACCAATAGTTCCCATACCAACAAACTTGCCTGTCTTGTTTCTTCCAAATCCCACAGTTCCTCCCTCTTTCATAGTCAAGGTTAGGAACATAGAATTTTCTTCTGTCATGTGTCACGAGCAACCATTGTCCAGGTACCATGATCTCTGTTAGTCCTGAAGGTTTTAGTCTTCTTTTGTGCCTTGTGCCTGAATTTATGATGCTTAGGTTCATTCAAGACTTTAGGTTTAACACCATTTGGTCTTAAATCCCATGTAGCAACAATAGTTTTCCTCCTCTGATCCTTAGACTTAAAGACTCCAAACTTTGGGTTCATCAGAACCTGAGACTTAGGTTCTGGTCTCTTCAAAGTTTGAATCTTTGAAGTCTTAGGTCCAGAGTTATTCACAACCTTAGAATTAGGAATCTTTAACTTTGAATTGTTCAGAGTCTTAGATACATAAGCTCTAGGTTCTGACTGGCTCAGAACTTCCGTTTTATCAGCTTCTGGCACAAATAAGCTTTCAATCCTTCCTTAATGTAATCTAAACAAGATTTCAGATTGACTTCATTAGGTATCCCATATGTGAAGCCAATTCCTTTACCTTTGTTTCTGTGTATGCCATAGATCATGGAAGCTACTTTGCTTCTGTCAATTCCAATCATGATAAATTCTTCAAGAACAATTTCTTGTTTACTTAAAGGTTTTTCAGAACACTTATCATTCAGTTTTTGAAAAAATGTTTGAGTTTCTTCTCATACTCTTGAAGAATAAAATCATAACTCACATTTTCTTCTTCTAAATTTTCCATATCCAAACCAGTTTTTTCATGTTGTCTAATCAGACTAACATATCGTTCTTTTTATTTTTTTCAACTCTTTGGATATGGATTGATAATGACTAAGAAGTTCTTTGACACAATCAATAAGTTCAGATCTAGTTAGTTTAGAGTATACCTCATCTTCATCCTCGGAGCCTGTTCCAGATTCTGAATCAAAAGTTGTTCAGAGGATCAACATCAACTTGCATTTGAGGCTTTGACTTGTCTCTAAATTTCAGCCTGCCTTCATTCAAAGATTTTTGAACCAAATCCCTGAAAAGTACACAATGTGAGGTTCTATGTCCCAAAAAATTATGATATTTACAAAAAGCTCTCTTTTTACGTTGCTATAGTGGTGGGGTTTTTAAACCATTAGGCACTACTACTTGACCATCAGCAACTAAGAGATCAAAAATCTCATCACATTTGGTTACATAAAACGTATAGGTGTTAAGAACATATTTCTCGTTTTTAGTTTTGACATGATTCTTCCCATCAGAAAGCCTTAACAATTTGCATGTATAAGGAGGCCTAGGTTTTAACTCAGCAACGTTAACCTCACAATCTTCGACATCTTTAAATGATATGTCGAATTCCAGGTCAGTATCATTGGTTCCTACATAAGCAACCTTTTCTCTCTTATATTTATGAGTTCTAACTTTTTCAGCTCATAGTCTTTCGACATGTCGAACTCTATCGGCCAACTGAGCCATATCTCTCAAGTGTTGAGTATCTAACTTCTTCCTAATGGAATAATCTAGGCCACTGACAACCATTTCGACTAACTCATGTTCAGGAATTTGAGTGAAACATCTAGCCTTTAACAATCTGAATCTATTCAAATAATCATCAATAGATTCAGTTGTCCTTCTCCTAACACTTGCCAATTCCTTTAGACTTATCTTAGATTGACCCATGTAGAATTGTTCATGAAATAACCACTCTATTTGAGTCCAATGTTGAATTGAATGTGGCGCAAGTGTGGTGAACCAAGTAAAGGATTTTTCTGTTAGAGAATTTGGAGAAAAAAAACATTAATCTTAAATTCTCATTATTTGTTATAACTCCTGCCTCAATCAGATAACATGATATATATTCGACGGTAGATTCTTGTATCACCAACAAACTTTGAAAACTTATCGATTTTCCAACCCCTAGGAAGTTCAGTTTGTAAAACATATTCTAACAAAGGAAAAACAAAGTTTGGCTTATGCAATCTTATGTTTAAGCCATTATGGTTTCGACCAAATTGGCTATGTTATTGTGTGCCCTTATATTTTGTTGTTGGATATTTTTAACAACTTCATCTGCATCATGATTCCTATCTACCAAAATCACTTCTGGTTGTGCTTGAACTACTAGTTCAATAGGTTATGGTTGAGGCACAAGTTGTTGTCTTTGAACCACAGGTTCGACAACTTGCAAAGGTTGAGGATTTTGGATTTGTGGGATATTTTGGATTTGAGGAATCTGTTGATAAACAGGTTGTAGAGGGGCGAAAAAATCGACTATTCTCCCCATTTGAGTAGCTAAGGCTTGGTAGGTTTAGTTTGTACTTTGAATCAAATGATTAAACACTGTACCAATTTCTAGTGTTAACATATTAACCATTTCATGATTTCTCTCATCCATTTGTTGCCTTAAAGACTCGTGGAATCTGTAATTAAGGCTGGTGGAGCATTACGACCAAAAATGCTAGAACTTGAAGGGCTATGTGCATTATATGATGTAAATGGGTTTGCATGGTCTGTAAACATAGATGCATTATTATGCAAACTTGTCATCATAGAAGTTGGCATACCATAAGGTTGTTCCCTAAAAAGGTTCTGCATGGTTATGAACCTATCATCAAGTTTAGCCATAACTTGAGGGTGAGGAGATGTAGGGATACTAGTAGACACATGTACACCAATAGTGAATGGAGGCACAAAAGTCCCCATTTTTGTTGTGTCATTACAGTAGCAGTTGTCGAAACGGTTATGGAGCGGTTACTCCCATTTCCATCAAAATTGCCATAGCCATGGTTGCCCCATGGCCATTAATACACTAGCACCCATTGTAGGGGCAGATGCCTGTGTAGATTGTGCTTGTGAAGAAGACTGTGATGATTGTGACGACGTAGAAGTACCACTATTGGTTGGTCTAGCCATTACTTTCAAAGCTTTACAATTTCTTAAATGCATGCACAAAGGTTTTTTCTAGAAAAGTTTAACAAAAACAATTATAAATTTCCATAAAACAATTTTCACAAGAACAAGGGTCCCACTGGGCATGCCAATTTGTTTACCGGTGTTTTTGGTAAACTACGAGTCTGGCTTTGCTTATTACAAATAGTATCAAACTAGAAATCCTAGGACATGTTGTCGAAAGTTTTTTCCAAAAAATGTATGAATCCTCACCAAGTTCATAGGTTGCTTTATGAACAAGATGAAGTTTTGGTAAGAAAAATATTGTCTCTCGAAAGGGCAAAACATAATAAATGCAAGTAAAAGTAAAATACTTAAAAGTTTAAAATGCATAAACTTAAAAGAAAAGGTAAATTGCATTGCATTAATGTAAAGGTGGTTCGACAAATCAAATTACATACATTTTGTATGACTTTCTTCTCTAGACGCTGGTAGTTTGAGTGCTTAGAACTCTATAAATGATTTGCGATCTATTTTTCATATGAAAACCTACTATTTATACATAACAAAAACAACTGGAAAAGGCTAATTGCAACAAATAGCACTCCTTCCAACGAAAGCCGCTTGTCCCCCACGTTTCCACTAAGGAAACCGCTGCTTTTGAATTTGAATTCCTTCTCCTTCGACAACAACAGCTTGGCTTCGACAAAATCCCTCTCTGACTCGTGTCTTGTTGAATGTCAAGGCCTCTAGACTCTTCCTAACGCTAAGTCCAAATCACGTCAAAATCCCCATGTTGTAGATAATGACATTGATTCCTGAAAGAGCAAAAGTCAATCCATGTTGACTGCATTAATTGAGCCTGTCGAAATTGCAGGCTAACAACCACTCAAACTATACTTTAAACCATTATTTTCTAACTCAAAACAACTTAATTCATCACACCCAAAAATGACTTATTTCACAAAAGTGCTTAAAACGATTTTTTACTCAAAAACCCTATTTTCACCCAAATGATTTCAAATTCAAAACTTTTGATTCAAAACATAAATTCTAATCACTCTAACACAACTAAAAATCAATCCATTCAAATTCATCAAAATCAAATTTCTCCTCTTTTGAACCATTTTCACCAAAACACATTAACTTAACCAAACTTCACATTTATCATCATCAATTCATGAATTATCAACACCAACATATAGCCAACAACATTCATAGCATATATATAATTCATGAACTCATCATTATGAAGGTGAGAAAAACACAAGAAGGGGGGTTGAATTGTGTTATCTTTTTCTTCGTTTTCTCCTAAGCTGAATTCACTGTTCAGAAGCAGATAGAGTTCAGCTTCTGAAGTGATGTTCAGAATCTAGATGCAGCGGATAAAATACAGAGAGAGAGAGAGAGAGAGAAGAAAGACACAAAGCAATTATACAGGTTCCTTCCACAAACCAGAAGTAGTCATGTCCCCCTTGCACTTCCAAGGAGAGTTCACTAAAATGTAATATCTGATTACAATTGCTCAGTGCTAAAACTAGCAAGAGACTTCAAACTACTCAAGCACAACTGCAAGAGATTTCCTCTGCTCAAGAACTTAATCAAAATACTTCCTATGCTCAAGAACTAAATCAAGAGACTTCATATGCTCAAGAACTAAATCAAGAGACTTCTATTCAAACAGAATTACAAAGAAATTTGTTTGAGGTTGAACACTTGATATACAATCAGTGGTGTTCACAATACAAATCAAATACAGACTCTTTAAGACTCTAGAATTTCTAAGATATGAAAGTTGTTAAGACATTCTAAGTGAACTTTGATGTGAAACAATTTCAGCAGAGTTTTGGCACTTGTAAATTGTTGTATGAGTCTTGCAATTCTCTATGTCTTCACTCCTTTATATAGAGGTGTGAAAGAGAAGTTGTATAATGCCATCACATCAAAAAGAGTCGTTTGAAGCTTGATCAAAGCACCAATGATATGTTGCCTGATTTGGTTATTGTCCTATGAAGGATCAAATTCAAATCCATTCCCAGTCTGGAGGAACACCGTTGCAGGCACAACTGTGAAGGTGAGAAAAATAACAAGAAGCGGGGGGTTGAATTGTGTTTTTGGAAACTTCTTCTATTACGTTCTAGATAACTGTCCTCAGGTTCAGAGTCTGAAGAAGTTCAGAGTCTGAGTGAGTTCAGAGTCTATGTGCAGCGGATAGTGTAAGGAAAAGAAGAAGAAAGAACACAAGCAATTATACAGGTTCCTTCCACAAACCGGAAGTAGTCATGTCCTCCTTGCACTTCCAAGGAGAGTTCCACTAAAATGTAATCTCAAATTACAAGTTGCTCAATCACACAAGAA
>Ga0315915_1004358_pt1 | contig 17899 bp, 6 predicted proteins | sample MpolbnodulesMG_FD_207738 | JGI IMG/M metagenome (GOLD analysis project Ga0315915, IMG submission 207738) | Medicago polymorpha root nodule microbial communities from Los Angeles, California, United States - branched nodules | ecosystem: Host-associated > Plants > Roots > Nodule | place: USA...
TAACCATTAGGTTCGATTTGCCCCCATCAATAATTGTATATTGGATGCAATAGGAATGATTAGCAAATCTCCTTCAGGATACTATGAGTTCCATGATGTGTATTGCACAACCACACAAAGCGTATCTCCTAACAGTATTTTACAAATTTATGGTTCTAACAATTCACTCATACATTAGATAATTGATGGATGATTTAGAGTAAGAGAATGAGGGAGAATTATGTTATTAATGTAACGAAATTCATGTTTTTGTTGTGTGCGTCCATATTGATGCCCAAATGCCAAGCATTTATAGTGCATTATATGACCCCTCACATAAGAGAAAGCACCCTTTTGACTTGAATCAATGTTATGATTCATTAAGCACCCCTTTCCCAAAGGTTATGATAATATACACTTGAATCATTGTTAAGGTTCATTAAGCACCCATTTGTCAAAGGTTCCAATGTATATGAATGATTTACATGAAGAGTTACAACTTTTAGTTCTAAAGTGATTCCATTATTTTGGAAATCACCAACATACATAGTTTTGAGGTGAATTTTTTCATCAATTTAATCCTTAATTTAAAAAAATTTATTTACTATTTTATCTTTTTTATAATCTTATTTCAACTATTAATTTAAAATTAGTATCATTCTATTCAAATAGGAACTACAATATGACAATAGGAATAATTGTTTTGTGAGGGGATAATACACATAATATTGAACACTATAAAATTGTTTATTTTAATCTTATATACCAATAATATTTGATTATAATATATAAGGAAAAAATTGATATATCCTTTTATATACAATTAAGTGCATTAGAAAAGCGGATAGATGATCACATTACAACTCGTTTTATGCTAATCGGATATAAAGTTAATTTGGTGACTCGGTTAAAAAGTAAAAGAGATGAGTAATAATGAGATAGAGGCTTTTATCTATATTTCTAGCATAATGCTAGTTAACAATATAAGAGTTACACAGTTGGTGGGGTTTATCAATTATTAACGACTGAGGAACATATTGTTCAATTAGCTTATTCTGATCTTATCTGGCACAAAGCTGCTCCCTTAAAGGTCTCTCTTTTCGCTTATCATCTTCGTAATCGGATTCCTACCAAGGATAATTTATTAAGGCGAGACATCTTACCACGATACTACCAGCTTTGGGTGGGTGGTTATGGGATGGCGGAAACAATTGATCATTTGTTATTGGGTTGTAATTACTTTGGGAGTATTTGGCATATTATTCGGCATTGGCTTGGAATTAACGCAGTTGATCCGTTTTGGTTGACAGACCATTTATTTCAACTTGGCCAGATTGGTGGGACTTCTAAAAGATTGTGCTCTTTTATTATATTTAATTTGGTTTTTGTGTGTTTGGGTGATTTTGAAAAGAAATAAATAATAGAATATTCAATCATAAGGAGGGATCATTGTAGCAACCGGTAGACAAAATTAAGTTTCTCACTTTTTAGCAATGTTTTCAAAATCAGACCAAAGATCGAACCGCTGAGACCTTCAGTTTAAAGTTCAACCGATTGAACCAGTTCAATCGGTTGAACCGAATAATTAATTAATTAATTAATATATAATAATTGACTTCAATAGAAAGAAGAAAGAAAAGTTAGTTCCTACAATAATATTGTACTAACTAGGCCCAATAAAAAAAATTAGTTAGTACAAAAAAAAAGTTAAAAAAAAACTAGGCCCAATAATATTGATCAAAACAAAAAACCCTGTAATAAATAACCCAAACTTTTCTCTCCTCTAAAAAGACAAATGCAGAAACCTCTTCTTCCTCTCTAACCTTATTAGCCGCCACCTACTTCACTTCTCTTCTTCCTCTTTCAAAACTCCGAACCTTTCCCATTCTCCTCTTTTAAGTTTTGTGAAATTTCTTTTCTCTTCCACATTAGAATCTTGCAAACAATGGAAGTAAATCTTCTCCTCTAAATTTTAATTGTTCTATTATATCATTTTATTTCCTCTTTGTCCGAAACACAAATCGAATCAGCAGAAAATCAAAAATGCAAAAAAAATCGACAAAAAAATATTTTCAACTCATTCTCTGAACCAGACGGTTTTTGGAAACCGGTCCCGGTTCAACGGCTCTTCCGATTTACATCGGTTTTGATTGGTTTTCCTTGATTTTTACCGGTTCTCTGGACCCTGGTTTCCCATACCTGTCCGGACCGGCACAAGCTCTAGTTCTCGATTCAACTGGTTGAAACGACCGGTCCGGTCCGGTTTTTACAACATTGCTTTGTGGTGGCTGAAAGCTAAGCAGGTTGCTTTTGTTTTTGGTACTCAGTTGTGGTGGTCGAACCCCCTAATGTGTTTGGGTATCAGCTAGCTTTGTTTTGTTGTTATGGACTACTTGTACTTTTAGTAGTCTCTTTGGTACGCCTTGTGCTGAAGGGATTGTGGTGGTTTTGTTAATATAATTCATTTTGCCTTGTTCAAAAAAAAAGTATTTAAAGCAAGAGACAATAATCTTGATTTTGATTATCATCACCGTGGCTTAGCTCCCTTTTGTGTTTCAGTTTTTGCATTAAGATTTCTTTTATTCTTTATGTTTCGACATTGTAACTTTTTGTAAATTGAAAGCGTTCTTTCTTGGCACTCTTTGTACAAAAGTTTTTTTCTGTGGAGGTTAGGGTTTGAACCTTGGACCTTGCATATTTCATGCATTATCTCTACCAACTAAGTTAAGATCCTTGTACAACTTCTATTTTGCCTTGTTAATAAAAACAACTACTAATAATATTAAAATTTACTATCTCATAAAGAATATGGAGATATTTCTAAAAGAAATAGATTAAATTAATAACACTTGCTTTATTTGAGTGGAACGAATAATAAATTAATGATATTTTTAGGCTAAATTTGATCCTCTTTTTTATCAAATTCAAGAAATCAGTCTTCCTTTTTAAAAATTAAACTTTTACTAACCAAAATAAAATTATATTTCTTTATTTAAATCGATAGAGTGCGTCATTCAACACCGATAAAAATGTAAAGTATGAATTTATGAACAAACTCACAACATTCAAGTAAAAGCTACAAGATAAAATACCTACAAATAATATGATAAAATTAAAGTGTTTGGAATATGCATGCCTCTCGAGTAACACTACTAAAAAAACAAAAATTAGTGAGGGATATTTAGTGAGGGAAAACGTGAAATCCCTCTCTAATTCCGTCACTAAATTTTGTGACCAAAGAATTTGTGAGAAATTTCATTTTTTCCGTCACTGATTTCCCTCGCTAATTTTGCTTTTTCTAGTAGTGTAACATAATGCCCCAACAAGAATCGAATACGATCTTTCAATAAGAATCGAATGAACACCGCAACAAGACGGAAACTCAAACAACACCCCACAAGACGACGAACAACACAATACCGCACTCAGACAACGAAATCACAAAGAAAAAAAAAACCTAGATCTATGTGAAAACCACCTATTTAGATTGAAATAGAGAGAAAAAGATGAACATAGGTGATTTCAAGTAAAAAAAAATTGACCCAAAATCACTCTCTTAATAAAGAAAATGGAAGAGAAACCCTATAGAGAAAAAACTAAGGCCGGCTTGTTGTAGACTAATTTTACTGTTTAGTACCATTTTAGGAGAATATGATAAATCGGTGTGTAACGTGATGAACAAAACTAAGGTGAATTTAAACTTAGTGGTAGTTAAAATCGAACTTTTTTTTCCTATCTATTCTCATATTTGTTACAATTTTAAGCCCAAAAAATTGTAAATTTTTTGCGCCAAAATGCTAATTTATTTCTCTCATGTTGAAATAAAGACAAAATATCATGTTTTAGACCAAAATTCTTATATATTTTTTGGCGCCAAAAGTAACCATTGTTGGAGTGAAAACATCGGGTTATGACAAAAATTAAAACAAATATAAAAATAGAGGGATCAAATTGATCATTTATGTTATAAATATTTACACCGTTATTACTTTTTTTCAGCTAACTTCGTTATAAGTGTTTTATATATGGATCATTTGACATTGAGTTGGTAAGTCTAAAAAGTGTTTATAACACCAAACATGATTATTTACGCACTTTTTTCTATTATTTTTTAAGTCAAGCATAATTTTATAGATAAATATTTCATCAACAACATTATAAATCAACTAATTATTCTATTTTGTTTCAAATCAAAACTGAATATATGTGCCATAGTTTTGAGAGTGGTGAAATAGGATAATGATATAAAATGGACTTACCAACTTAACATTAAACGTCCATATAAACACCTATTTATTGAATTTGATGAAAAATGAAAATATGATAATAATGCATGTGTTTTATGACTTAAAGAACCAATTTGTAACAATTTTTTAAAAAAAAAACTAACTTGTTATAAAAATCTAACTTAAATTACCACAAATGATATTTGACCTAAAATTAATAATAAAACGCTCATGTGAATTTAATCCAATTGATAGGGACATTGCATCACAGATGTAGTTAGGGTTCAAATTCTCGAATCCTCACTTATCCATTGTTCTTTCTCTGGCACTCTTTGGGCTCTTGTTTGGAATTGGTTAGGTATTTCATATATGCATGCTAGTGAGCTTCGACATCACTTTATCCAGTTCACTAAGATGGCAGGAATGCCAATTTATTCTCAGTTATATTTCAGGATTATCTGGTTTGCTACAGTTTGGGTCATTTGGAATGAAATGAATAACCACATATTTCAAAATACGGCTTTCAATTCTCTTAACCTCTTAGAAAAAGTCAAGCTTAATTCTTTCTTATGGTTAAGGTCCAAACAGGTGGATTTTGTTTATTCTTACCATGACTGGTGGAAACACCTCATCCCTTGTATGAGTGTTCTCTTGTAATTTATTTCGTTTTGGGTGGTGCTTTTGTTTTGGCACCGTAATCTTGTAAATATTTTTCGATGTTTCTCCTTTTGCACATCTTGTGCGGGGTGAAACATTGTTGGTTTAGTAATATATCTAGTTTTGATTTGTTCAAAAAAAGAGGTGAATTTATAACTACTGTATTATATTACTTGACAAAAAAAATAATAGTAAGGTATGTACACACGGTTCTTCATTTATATTGACAAGTGTCCTCAACATAAAGACATTGATTTAGAGCTTATATCAAGGTATGTACACACAACGCGCACACATAGAGAATAGTTTTGCTTGAAGACATCTATGAAAATGTTTTTTAGCAATCCACACTTCAAGGTGTGATTATCAACTTTTTAGTTATAACTTGTTAAAAAACACATAAAAATTAGTTGATATCTTTTAGCAAATGTCTATAGTAACTTGTTAAAAGACACATTCATAAAGAGTGTCTTCTAGTAAAAAAAGCCCATAAAGAAAGACAGATGAAGATAGCTTATATTAAGGTAGAACACGTTGAATATGGACTAGATGACATTAGCAAACTAATTATTTTTCAAAGTAACCATAATCCACATTTAAAAATTTCAGTCAAAGAAACAAACTACTATGGTTCGAACACTTGTCATGTAACAAATTACATTTTAATAATAATTTAAATAGTTCATACATATCATTGAATCAACGTGCTTCCATCTGCAGTTGAATTTTATGCGCTCAGATTATATAACGCCAGAGTGGCTAATATGAATGATGTTCTAGTAAAGCTTATTAAAAACACAACCTATGATCCCTTGGAAAAAACAGAACCTATGACGTTAGTTGTTTGAAGTTTTAAATATGACTTCACTAGTCACAAAGTTCATTTTTTATTGGTACACTTCAACGCGACCCTTATATATGGTATAGAAAATTGAGACTATTTATGTACCGGAAACGTCCTATGACATTATTCAATCTAATCGTGACATGTAAGTCAATTTTACTATTTTTCTCTCTCTTTCTATTTCACATATTTTCTATTTTAAAGAAACTATATTAGTCAATTCAAACTGTCATTGGGAAGAATCAAATCTAAAACGTGGAGGATGAGCTCTTCCACATATTTTTATGACTAAAAAATTTGTAATGTTCCATAAAATATATGCATTGTTAATGTCACACTTGAATTGGTCAATGACATGTGGCATTATCGGTACAATCTAAAAAATTGTACAGACCACAACCACGCCCTAATATATTCATATATAGTTCTACATGCAATTTTTCCTTTTATTTGTTTGGTTTTATCTATATTTTCTTTGTTTACAAAGACCGATAAATGTTTTAGAGAGTGAATAATATGTATGGTATATGACTCTCTTATACTACCTCCGTCTTTACTCTATATACAAGACTCTTTTATCAAAATCACAGGAATTAAGTAAATTGAAATTTGTATTAAAGTTGTTTGTAATTACTATTGTTTTTACAATTTTATCTTTTAAGAGAAAGAATTAATTTATGTTTTCAACATGTTATTTATTGTTGATTGAAGAATTAGATGTATAATAAATAAGAGTATGCAAGCAAAAAAATAATTAATGTAATTGGAAATAACAAAAAAGTCTTGTAAAAAAAAACTAAAAACATTCTTAAAAGAGTCTTATAATTAGAGACGAAGGCAATTAACCTCATGGAAATTTAGTCATAACTTTGAGGTAAACAAGCCGCCATAAAAAGACTATATTATCCAAAAATAAGGTAAGTGCCATGTTTCAAGTAAATCAGATGAGTATACCTCAGCTCAGGTCACAAGTTCCAAACAAAGAACTTTTATGCCAACTAAAAGAATAACATGTACAAATCGATCACAAACTTCTTTAAAAAAAATTGTACAAATCACAAATTAGTGGTGATTTTGGACAACTGTTCTCCACAACTTTGATCAAATGCATATTTAATCAATGATTTTGTCATCGTCAATGTTACAGATCCATAGACATGAGTATTATCGAGACATGAATATAGTATTGTGTCATTTTATGCTATTAATATGAATGTTGTAAGTTTGTTCGTAGATTTCTCAATTTGATTTTAATTTATGATTTTGAATTTATATTATATCAATTTAAATAAGGAATATCAACTATTTCTATCAAGTTTTATTCGAAAAAAAGAAAAACTATTTCTATCAATTTGTATTATAAATAATCAACTGTGTTATAAATTTTTAACAAGTACTAATATATCAATTTCTACTTTCCTTTTAGGGGAAGTATATAAAATTCTCTTGAAAAGTAAACTGCCCTTATCCTTATAATCTATTTTATGGAGTTTGGGAATTGTATTGGCTGGTCTCAGCCACAGGACTACAGTCAAGGATTCCTGTAAGAACTTGTGAGGCCTGGAAGAATATACAAGAAGAGAGTGGGTTGGACCAAAATACTGTAAATGCACGTGTTCTTCACGTGTCCTTTATTAATGTTTTTTTTGAAGAAAGTGTCCTTTATTAATGTTATTAATGTTATTTCTACTCTCAAGCAACCATTTGGTATACTCTGATTACTTAAGCATTGGATTTAATGTGTGATTTCAGCATCGTTTCGTAAAGCACAATAGCCACACATATAGTTATTTTTCTCATTTGTTTATCTACCATTTTGACATTTTATTGGTCTATGATCTACCATTTTCATTTCAATTTGTATTACACACTCAAAAAAAAAGTATTACATGTCACTTTAACAAAGATATTTTACAATAACAGCTTAGAATTTAAGACGGTGGAACATAAAATAATCAATTTTTGGTGTGACTTTGTTCACAAGTGAAAACATTAATCTCTAGAGTCGGATAAGATGGATTCTTCCTCAAAGAAATATCATTTTACACTAATTACTTAAAATTATTAAACGTTTTTCAAGTAATAAAAGCCATACTTTTATTTATCGAATTACTGCTGCCATTTTTCCTCTAATATTTATCGCAGATAAAATAGCATTAATTGAATAATTGAATTTGAACATTTTTTTCTCGATAACAGTTATATTTTTTATATATTAAGGATTGATTACACATAGATAGAATGCAAGCATGCATTAAGATATGTTGTTGGACCTTTTTGGATAGTCAAACAAATCCTCGTAAACACAATATTTCATGGAGGAACGTATCTCAAAAGATATTCGAACTTTAATTCACCACATTATTTAAAACATAAAAATTTGAAAGAAAACAAAAATTCTTCTAATATTCAAATATAAATTTTAAGTAATACTTGTGTTAGTAATACTTATTTTAAAAGAAAAAAAAATCCTCGTAATCTTTGTTCAGTTGATAGGGACAATGCATAATATATGCAAAGTTCGGGGTTCAAACCCCAACCACCACAAAAAATAAAAAAGAACAAAAAAAAAATGGGACATAAACGTACTCCTAGAGAACTAAGAGTTAGGATATGTTTGTTTTCAATTTTAGAGGATCAAAAGTGATTCTAGAGGTAGTATAATTGATTTTGTCTTGTTTGGTTGATTTTGATTTTTTTTTTTTTTTAGAATTGATTCTCCTTTAAGCTACAATTTATAGCTTTTGGCTTCTACAAGAACCTTAAATTTATTGTCAAATCCATTTTTACATAAATGTATCCAAATATAAATCACTTTACATTCAAATCACTTTTATCTAAAATCAAAATCAATTTTGATTTTGCTTGTAGATTTTTTTTTTTAAAATGCCAAAATGATATATTAGAAAACACAGCTAGATACTTTTGCACAAGGAGTGCCTAAAGGCCTACGCAAAATCAATGTTCATACACACTGTACAAGCGCCTCAAAGGCAAACTAAAGAGAAAACAACAAAGAAGAAACAAACTAAAAAACAGCAATTAATCAAAGTTGAAAGTACCATATTTCGATTTCAACCACCAAAAGGACTGAAGTTCCACCCTTTCACAAATCACTTGTAGTTGATCTTCTTTCCTTTGAAAAACTCTGTCATTACACTCTTTCCAGATTGCCCAGACAACTGACATCCAAATAATGTTCATGGATTCAATTGACCTGTTCGAAAAGCCATGAAGCCCTCCAAATTGATGATCATGATTCTGAAAAGAGCCATGAAAAGTTGTTGAGAAGCCAAACCAACCCACAATGTGCTGCCAGATACCTCCAAAAAAGACCGCAATTTAGAAATAAATGATATATCTCCTCATTTAGACCGCAATTTGCAACACAACTCTGTTCGGAAGCCAATAACACGCGCCTTTGGAACAATTTGTCTCTAGTTGGGATCCGATTTAGGAACAAACGCCACGCAAAATTGATATTATTAATCTGCTCCTAACTGATATATGTTTCTATTAAGTAAGAATAAGCAGAACTAACAGTGTAACAATTAGAAGTATGTAAAGACCAAATCTATCTATCAACCCGCTCAACCTGTAAGGTAATAGAAGTAAGTCTAGCTACACACTCCCCCAACCGATCCTCCTCCCAAGCAAACAACCTCCGACGCCACCTCCAGGCCTCCCCATTTGCGCCCCACCCCTTCGCAAACATATTAGCTACCGTCTCGAATTTATTCTCAGATAATTCAAACAATCACACAAAACCTTTGTACAACGGTTTCCCGTCAAGCCAAGGATCAACCAAAAACAAAGTAGACACTCCATCCCCCACCTGGCGTGTTATATTATCTAGCAACCACCATGTAGCAACCTTAATATATGCCACTAACAAAACAGGCGGAACTTTCAGCACATTCCTTCGTAAAATCCCTAGTGAATTTTGATGATATATCTCTCATGTAATTGTTGAAACCTTGAACCAAAGTGTATTCGATTTGCATTAAACCCACACAAAAATTTTATGATCGAGGTGTGGAAACTTGCTAGAATAATTTGCATAGTAGATTTTTTATGAGTAAGGGAGACAAACCTCTAACCACCCGAGATCTCTCGTCGAAGCTGCAAATAGTAAGGATTACAGCCAATGGAAGTTGATTTCTCCTAGTCAAAGTTTCTTTGAATTTCAATTCACTAATCCTGAAGTCAAGATGAAGGCCTGGTAAATTCCAATCCCTACATGCAAAAGCAATCTCGTATTTCGGTATTGATCAAATTATTGCATCATCCCCAAGAATATTGTGTCTCTCAAACGCAAAATCAATCAAATGTTCAGGTATCAATCAGATTATTAGATCTTCCCCCAAGAATATTCGTTGCCACAAACTTTGTTTGAAATAGCAAGTGGGGTCGGTAATCCCTTGTTGATTGATGATGCAACGAATAAGCGAGCTTTTAGCCATTATGCTCAGATTCTAGTTGACGTTGACCTATCCTAGAGAATTTTGTATGAAGTCATGGTTGAATGTGAGGGCTTTGCGTTCTATGTAGCCATTGTTTATGAAATATTACCTGAGTTTACACCATTTGTTTCACGAGTGGTCACTCAATATCTCTTTGAAACAAGTTTCACCTCAGGAGCGGGGAGGAAAGGGTGAAGCCGGATAAACCAAAAATGAATGGTGATTTTTCTAATCGACCTAGAGATGAACAACCTCAAAAGGATCTATCTAAGGAGATGCCATAAATTATCCCCTATGAGACCATGAATGTTGATAATGATAAGACAAAGGAGGTTGATACCAGCAATTCTTGATCTCGTGAGGACAACCATGAGGAGGAGCATATTGCACTAGATAAGCAACAAGAGGCTATGCAAGATGAGCATGCCATCACTAACCAGGAATTACTTGGCTAGCTTGTGTCTGGGTCATTTGAAAAGAGCGAAATAGCAGGGTTTTTCAACAGAAGGTTATAGATTTGCATAGCATAGCAGACAAAGTCAAAAGACACTATTTCCTTTGGCTGAAATCTACTATGCCCACTTTCGCGTTTAGTTACCATGACTGGTGGCGGCGCCCTTTAGCCTGTATGGGTGTTTAGATGTAATCTTCTTGTTATTATTTCCCTTTTTTCTTTCATCAGGGTGATCATTTATTTACTTCCGATGACTTGACATTGTAATTGTTTTGGTGTTTCTCTTTTGCACGCCTCGTGCGAGATGAAACATTTTGATTTTTTATATATAATCCATTTTGGCTTGTTCCAAAAAAAAAAAAAACCACCACTCTATATAACTCCTCTTATAACCGGATTTTCTCGGTTCATCCAATTGAGATACTCGGTCACTTTATTCAGTTTGATCATTTTGCTGCTTTACCTCATTCAACGCATTCATTTTTGCGGCTAATTTGACTTGCTTCTGTTTGGACTATTTGGAAGGAAAGAAATAACCAGATTTTCAAAAACTCAGCATCGGTCTTACATTTTATTTTAGACAAGTTTAAGTTGTTGTCTTTTGTGTGGTTAAAGGCAAACTTGCTTACTTTTGCTTTTGGCTATCATGACACTGGTGGCGCCACCCTCTCCATTGGATGGGTTTGGTTATGTAATTTTGTTTTTTTGGTCTCCCGTTAATCGGGTGCCGTTGTTTCCACTTGTTCTCTTGTGATTAACTTTGTGTGGCTTCTTTAGCACGCCTGGTGCAAGGAAGACCACTCGTGGTTTTATAATTTATTTTGGCATGTTAAAAAAAATCATCTTATACTCCTTCTGGAGACATGGGTATTCCGGAGACTTAAATATAGTCATATGTGTAGACTTTAGTACTTTACCGTTTTATGCTATTAACATGGATGTTGTGAGTTTGTTCACATATTCATCATTTTTGTTTTTAGTGAATTTTCATTGTATTGATGTACTCTATCAATTTGAATGAATGAATGTCGTTTATTTTTGTCAAAAAAAAGTAAATCCCATTAAAATAGAAAATATCTTACTGCAATAGGAACAATATTATATTATGTCATATATGGAGGAATAGAAATTTTGGATGAAACTTTTATAATTTCAATCATACCCTTAAACAAATTTTACTATATTAATTTTATATTGTTTGTGGTATTAAGAAAAAAAAAGGATTTATATTGTATTTGTTAAATTATTGTTGTCGTTGAAAAAGATAAACACGATTTTTTTTTTGGAAAAGATAAACATGGCTTTTTGGGTATGTTACAATTTGAAAGTCGCAAATATTTATACTTATAATTTTTATCAAAATCAAAATTTTATATAAAATATCTCCCTAAAAAAATATAAAATACCGTTTATAATTTACATGCATTGGCACAATAAAGTCTTTTCGCTAGAATTTATAATTTATATTATGATCATTTAAGAGAAAAATTGGAATATACTTATTTATAAAGTAGGTCCACTATATGAGTAAACGATGTCGTAATGCTCTATCAAATATAACTTTTTTTTACAACGTCATTAATCTCTAGATCTTTCTTTATAACTTTTTTTTTTAATAATTTTTTGAGGTCTTCACATGCTTATAATAAGTTGACTATCCTCCATCTGATATACCATTACCTACAACATAATGGTAAATCAACTAGTAATTGGTGGCTAGTTAATAATGGGGTTATCTTTGGTAATTCATGAGCATTATGCTTGCCGCCAACTAATATCGACATAAGAGTTTTGAACACAAACATTAACTAGTAATCTACAAACATTCATAATGCTACCAAATTTGGTAATGTCACAACTTCCTTCGTGAGAATAATCGACCAACTTCTTGGAGTCAAGGTGAAAATCCACATTATTCATCAACAGGTCAGCCACCCAAACTAACGCATTGTAGACTTTCCCTTCCTTAACTGAAATAACTATCTGAAAAATGCTCTTCTCCCAACAAAAAAAAACACTCTCTCCAACTGAATGGACGAAAGTATCTCTTCGTGACTTAAGTCACGCTAGGTACTTTCAGCGTGAATTAAGTCACGTTGCGTGACTTAACTCACGCACCTTTGATCGGCTGCATGACTTAACTCATGCATCTTTGGCCGGTGGCGTGACTTAACTCACACTCCTTTATGCACCATATGAAACACGTTTTTTGGACAGTTTGGATGGTGGTCATATGGTAAAAACTTGTTTTTTTACAAGTTCTTTGACTCACCATAATGGTTAAATACAACCTAGGCATCCATTCCCCTATAAATACCCTTCCAGCCTTCACTATTTCTCACATCATCATCTCACACTCTCTCCTACTCACTCTCTCCTCATCTTCCTTCTCCGATATTTGCATTGTGTAGATATGTCTCAAAATCAAGGTGATGTTCAATTGAAAAATGAGTGTGAGAAGAAGAAAGCAAAATCGATTGTGACATGACACGGAATCGAATGTGATGGTTCCGAATTAAAAAAAAAAAGCAATTTGATGGTGTCGGTGTACAATCAGTACAGGCTGAGGAGGAGCGGATTGACTTGTTATTTTGGTCCTCGACCAAAAGCAAGTGTCCCAGCGACTGTCAAGGACAACTCAATTGACTTAAGCGTCGAAGGAGATGATTAAATATAATGGCTTGTAATAAAGTTGGATGTTTTTTACATTCCTTTTAAATGTAAAGGCTTGAATAAATTTGAATAAAGTTGTGTTTTGGTCACACAAAATCAATTCAAAAAATACTCAATTTTATTTAGTTTTAATTTCATGTATATTACATAACATTTTCCCTAAATATATGTGGTATCATCATGATGTTGGGTTTAAGTTTAATTGTTGGAAGTTTACTGAAAATCTTGGCATTGAAGTGTCTTATACTTAGTGTAGTGATTTGAAGCGCCCTTTGAAAACTCAAAAGAATGAAAAGAACACAACAGTAGTAATCTACTAAATCTACTATATATGTTATCACATCGAATCCTTTCATATAGGATGAGTCATCACAGAAAGGAATGCATTCTAAGATGTTACTTTGAACTTAATCTTACTGCCCTGCCAACTGACTAGTTTCAATTGATAGAGGAGCATGATCAAGCTCAAAATAACCTCTTAGAGGTGCATTCCTTTCCGTGACACTCATCCTACACAAAGGAATTTGATGTGGTAACCTATATAGCTGATTCGACAGAATACATGTTGTGTTCTCTTAATCTTTGGACTTTTCAAAGAGGCTGCAAATCACTACATTCAGTATAAGACACTTTAATACCAACATCTTCAGCAAACTAACAAGTATTAAACTTAAATTCCAACAAAATAAAGACACTACATAATAATGATGCTACCTAAACATAATTTTATGGCAGAACCAAACTGTTTAGAATATCTTTAGGCAATCTCAGCAACGTAGTTTCCATCTTAATTACTAAGAACATGTGTTCCTTATAATAATTGGAGAACATGCTCCTCATGCAATGCTCGTCTTTTAACATTATTTTTTCGGTCTGCAAATAATCGGGACGTGCATACTGAAGGTCCTCCACCCTCCTTGTGTCTCCGAGGTTGAGACCTTGATTGATTTCGTTCAGTTGATCCTTCATATCCTTTAGCGTGATATCGACCCGGACCTTGAACAAATGATGGTTTCCACCGTTGAAATGTACTTGAGCCTTAAACAAATTGTCCATTGTTTCAGATATACACCATAAGAAATTAAACAATCAATGAAAAACTCATTCAAACATTTCATCAAACACTTGAAGTTAAAATTATACATAAACCCTAAAACTCATAACTGCAACATAAACATGCAAACATCTAAACAATTAAGCACTATAAGTCATTTAAATGTAAACATTGTATTATTTCTTGCCAAAAAAATGAAAATTTAAACAAACCCTAAAACTAAAAACATTTTAATTTAAGAGGAAAAATCTAACATATAAACATAAAAGGTTAATGATGTTTGATTATGAAAACTTACTTGTTATTGAAGTGTTGTTCTATTTGAACTTGAAGGAGTTTTGGATTTGGGTGATTTGAGAGAGATTTTGGGTATTTTAGATAAGAAATGAGGAAATGAGCATATGTCTGAGCTTTAAAAGGTCACACAGCGTGAGTTAACTCACGTTGGTTTAACACATGCGTGAGTTAACTCACGCCAGGGACATCAGAAGTTTGATTGGAAGTTAACAAAACTTGTTGGGAGAAGAGCATTTTTCTAACTATTTTCATCATGAATACGCATGTCAATGCTCATTTAGTACAGAGAGGAAGAGAAAGAAGCATCAATGTTACACTTATATCTTCATGAAGCTAGTTTCAACCATCTTTGAGACTTGTGGTTGCTCGTGCCTGGTTGGTCAGTCAACGTTCCTTCTATGCTACCTCGTCAAATCACATTAGCCAACCTATAAACTTCAAGCATATGGGAAGTCTATTCTCTAATTATGAAACTTAATGTCTACCAAAAATACAATCTTACCCCTTCTTAATTTTTTGACATGTCATCAAAATTATATCCTTTTGTGTCTTTTCCATCAACTTTCCCCTATTTTTTCTCTCTTAAAAACAAATTAAAACAAACTTCCCCGATAAAGCACACTAACTTAATTTTTTTTTTAGAGAACAAACTTAATCTTAATCTCAATCAAAACAAATTTTTCTATAATTCAACTTCTAAATATCAAAAGAGTTAAAAGAATATATTATCTATTATCTAATTATGAAACTTAATGTCTACCAAAAATATAATCTTACCCCTTCTTAATTTTTTGACACATCATCATAAATATATCCTTTTGCGTCTTTTGCATCAACTTTCCCCTATTTTTTCTCTCCTAAAAACAAATTAAAATAAACTTACTGGATAAAACACACTAACTTAATCTTTTTTTAGAGAACAAACAAACTTAATCTTAATCTCAATCAAAACAAATTTTCCTATAATTCAACTTCTAAATATCAAAAGAGTTAAAAAAATTACAATCTTCTATTTTCTTCTCTAATTATGAAATTAATGTGTACCAAAAATACAATCTTACCCCTCTTAATTTTTTAACACGTCATCAAAATTATATCCTTTTCTGTCTTTTACTTCAACTTCCCCATATTATTTTGACTTAAAAACAAATTAAAACAAACTTACTCGATAAAACACACTAACTTAATCTTTTTTTAAAGAACAAACAAACTTGATTTTAATCCCAATCAAAACAAATTTTCCTATAATTCAACTTTTAAATATCTAAAGAGTTAAAATCAATTACAAAATATTTATTACAAGGCATATACCTACTTTTAAAAAATTACACATTTTCAAGATTGCTTCTTTTCTAAAAAAAATTTCCTTTGTTTTTTCTTTATTTTTTTTAGTCAAAGAAAAAATTATATTAAATAAAAAGAAATAGATAAAGAAACTGAGGGCATTAGACCTGACTCAGGTACAAACAAAAACGGGGATACCACATAGTAAATCAGACCAAGTGGATCGACACAAATCAATCGTAACAAAAATACACTAATCAACAAGCGAACCCGTACACGGGTGCGAAATCAGTTTACACAAAAAAAATATGAAAAGTTAACCTCTGTGAAAAACAATTAATGGATCGACCTTCAGCACGATATCAAAATTCAAGTGCTAACAACTCCTTAAACAAATCAACAAGCATAAAAGCTCTTTCAAATTTGAAGAATCAAAGTGTAGACAAAAAAGACACTTTGAACCCTGCATATCTCAACATATTTAAAAACAACAGAGAATCAAAGAAGTCAGACCACCATGTCATATTATAAAATATTTTTTTTATTGTTATAGATTATTAATTATTATATCTTTTAGAAATAAGACTATAAAAAACACTGAAAAAACATGTTAAATGAGTCACTAAATAACATCTTTATCAATAATAATATCTTTACTATTTTAAATGTTTCTACGTATTTTTAGTTTACCACTTCATACTATTTAATAACAATTATTTCCATGATTTTATCATGGACAAATTACACCAACCTCCCTCAAGGTCTTCTTAAATAATAGAAACACCCGCTCTATTTTTTAACTAAACACTAATCTCCCTTATTTTCTTTTATTAAATTGACAAACACTTCTCTTATAATATAAGATGGTTTAAACTTTGTTTATTCCATTTATTTTGAGCAATTAATTTCTTCATATGAGTATGAACTCATTTAATTTTCGACCATTTTTCACTTGGTGACTTTTCTCAACTTATTGTTCCTCAGTCAAGGTGGTTTAATTTTTAAATTCTAATGTAATAAAGCGGATATATCGAAGATTATTTCCTTTTCATTGATCAACCACATTGTCCATCCACCAAAATTCTTCTCATTTCTATATTCTCATTTGATCTCTTCAGTAATTGTCGATGTTTGATTTTATTTGGTGCTAAAAACAAATGTTGTTATTGTTTCTCCATTGCGAAAAAAACTCATTTAACTTAATTTTCAAAAGATAAAACAAATACAAACAAATCAAGAAAAAAAAATCATTTAACTTAACTGTGAAAAGAGAAAACGGATACAAACAAACCAAAATGGCTGAAATTAAATTGTATGTTTACAAAGTTATTGAAATAGATAAAACGAGGGGAGATTGATGTGTTTGAAAAAATAGAAGGGGTGTTTGTATTATTTAAGAAAATCTCAAGGGAAGACAAAGTAATTTACCCTTTTATCATTAACGTCGGATTTATCATTAATTTTTTTTTCTTATTTTCTTAATTCATATTGCAATGCGCTTTGATGCATATCTCCCACTTCGAATTAACCAGTGCGAAGCACGATCTCGTGCTTAGCACGAGTTTGTTGCTAGTTCGTTGTAGAAACTGACACAACGATTAAAGTGTCTAATTATTCAATGATAATAATATAACAGATGGTAGGGTGTCGGTGTTATATCTATTTTCCTATTTTGAAAAACCCACTTTTTACTTGGATCAGATTCGAAGTCAGAATCTCTAGTTAATAAGGGAGATATCTCTTACCATCTCACTTAAATGCTTGGATATTTCTCAAATGAATTAATAATTATTATAATGTGTCAAAATAATAATTATTAGGCTTAAATGCAGTTTTACCCCCCTATTTTGATTGAATTTGGATTTTGCCCCCCTTATTTTAAAACTGAGAATTTTACCCCCTCTATTTTACGTTTTTCAGGATTTTGCCCCCCTATTTTAAAATAAGGAACCAAAAAATACTAGAAAA